>TARA_R110002020_G_scaffold387546_1_pt1 | contig 153315 bp, 153 predicted proteins | sample TARA_R110002020 | Tara Oceans TARA_R110002020 (sample SAMEA4396489) | marine metagenome | biome: Westerlies Biome; feature: [MES] marine water layer (ENVO:01000295) within the mesopelagic zone...; material: water (ENVO:00002006), including particulate matter (ENVO:01000060)...
TACAACCTCTATTAGCTGCAAATACGTGTACAGCATGTCATAATAAAGAGAAAAGAGTTGTGGGTCCCTCATTTAAAAACATAGCAAAACGCATGTATTCTAATGAAAAGATTCTGGAATTAATTTATAATCCTCAGCCTAAAAACTGGCCTGAATATGCTACGCCAATGGCTCCCATGCCTCAAGTCCCAGAAGATGAGGCATTAAAAATAGCCGCCTGGATTAATTCGTTAAAATAGAAATTAAGCTTACTAAATATTATATAGCCTGTTAATCTTATTATTGATTATCAGGCTATATTTTTTACACAGATTTATAGAAATATCTAAATATCCTACAAAAAGAAAGACTGTCTAAGATCAAAAAGACAGCCTTTCGGGACTAACCAACAATTTATAAAACTGTTTACTATAATTCTTCCGGAGTAAATTTGTGTTTAAAAAGATTGGGATTTATAATGAGCTGCGCCCACCCCCAATTATTCGTATTATCAGAGGGCAGACCACCTTTTATTAAACTCATACTGTCTGAAGCAAACATATGCGAATAGCCTAAGTTTAATACTACATTTTTAATAAGTGGTTGCGTAAAAACAAGATCTACTTCAGTTCCTAAATATTTATCTGTATCATTTACCAGATCTGCATTAACCGCAAAGTAATGCCCTTTAACAAGCAGATTAGATTTTTCGCTGGTCTTGAAAACCAATTTAGCATAGAGATCATTTAGTCCCACATTATTGGCATGATTCCCAACATAGAAATAGTCCATAAAACCGTTGAATTTATGGTTGGTTCCATACAGTGGGAAGAATGATTTATTTTTTGAATCTCCGGTTTGATCTGTTCCGCTTAACATTTCAAATCCCAAAGCATACACCGTGTTGGACGGTTTATATGATCCTTCTAAAGACAATTGATAAGCACTCAAGTCTGTGCTGGCATCGGCTTTGCCAAATTGATAATAACCGCTTCCGGCAAACTTAACAGCACCGATAGGAAAAGTAAAATAAGCCCCGGTTGTCTGCCTGTTATAAGTTCCATCAGCTTCTTCTTCCTCATTATATTTTTGAAAACCATTATTTAAGAAGAGAAAGCTCAGTGATGAGTTTTCCCATGATTTGTTCAGATGTGCAAATTGCATGGTTTTATAGGTAAAAAAGCCGGTAATGGCATAGTCTGAGCCGGTTATCCGCTGTTCTTCCTGACTAAAGGCAAAACCCAGATCCATATTAAATGAGTCTTTTTTATATTTTATCAAGGCAGCGTCATGAAAACGACCCTGCATAGCCCAATCAAGCCCGCCAAAAATGCGCTGATCATCGTAAGCAATTACCTGGCGGCCTAATTTTGTAGACCAGTTCCCATCAATCTTAAGTTCTACCCAGGCCTGAAAAAGTGAAAAAGAATCATTCTTATCACTCGGTAAAATCTGGCGGGTATCTCCCCATGTACTTACATCCTGCACACTTATAAAGGCATTCAACCATTCTGTATTATAACCAAAATTGAGACGTGAGCGTTGTGTTACAAAAGCAGCAGGTTCTGCCTCATCTGGAAATAGGTTCCCAAACCCATGGCGATATTCAAATCTTGAACGTATATCTGCATCTACATTAAAGGTTTGTGCAGTGGCGACTGTTGCAAAAAAAGCAAGTAAAATAAAGAGAGTAGTGTTAGCTTTCATTTAAATTCAGTTTATTATTTGAAAACAAATATAAGTATTTATACGTATAAATACGTAAAAATACTTAATTTTTGATATTATCTTGTTTCTCGCTTATTCTTTCGTTATATTCGTAGAGAAATAACGCACGCTGCTATGATAGCTGTAAATGAAGCTTTAAAACATATTGAAACACAAACTTCCACGCTGGGAACGCAGACTTTACCACTGCTGGCAGCACGTGGAAGCATTTTGGCGTCCGCTGTACAATCGCCTATTAATATGCCGCCTTTTCGGCAATCTGCGATGGATGGCTATGCTATTCAACTCAATGGAACTCCAGAATACAATGTAATAAATGAGTCAAAAGCAGGAGATTCCGGCAATTGGAGTTTAAAATCCGCCGAGGCAGTACGTATTTTTACCGGTGCTTTGGTGCCTGATGATGCAGATACCGTTGTCATTCAGGAACATGTAGAACGCGCTGCCGATAAAATCCACATCAATAAATTACCACAAAAAGGTTCAAATATTCGCCCAATTGGCGAGCAGGTATTTGCCGGGACTGAAGTTCTCAAAAAAGGAACTTTAGTTAACGAGGCTACAATAGGTTTTCTGGCAGGTTTGGGAATTCAGGAAATTGAAGTTTATAAAAAACCCAAGATTGGAATTCTCGCAACTGGTAACGAATTGCAAGAACCAGGCACTCCGTTAAAAAAAGGCTCTATTTATGAAAGCAACGCAATCATGTTACAGGCTGCATTGCTTCGATTAGGGATTAACCATATTCAATTATTTAAAGCGAAAGATGATTACGATCAAACTAAAACTGCAATTACCAAAGCTTTAGAAAAAGTAGATGTTTTACTTATTTCCGGCGGAATTTCTGTTGGTGAATATGACTTTGTTAAACAAGCGCTCGAAGAAAATGGGGTTGAAGAAGTCTTTTATAAAGTCAACCAGAAGCCGGGAAAACCGCTCTTTTTTGGTAAAAAATCAGACAAAACCGTCTTTGCCCTACCCGGAAATCCTGGTTCTAGTTTAACCTGTTTTTACGTGTATGTGCTTGGCGCTTTGCGAAAAATGATGGGTCATGAAAATTTCAATTTAGAATTGAAAGAGGCTAAAACTATTTCGGAAATTAAAAACCCCACAGGAAAAACGCTTTTCCTGAAAGCGATAATTGAAAATGGAAAAGCAAAAATCTTAACCGGTCAGGCTTCATCAATGCTTAATTCGTATGCGATTTCAAACGGACTAGTAGTTGTGCCTGAAACTGTAGAACTTATAAATGAAGGCGATTCAATTCAGTATTTAAACCTTGTATTCTAATGGAAGAAAAGAACCAATTATTGTCCAGCGGAATCAAAAGCAGGATCTGGATTGAAAAAGACGGAGATGTTTTTTTAGGCTATGGCCGAATAGAATTACTTAAAAAAGTGCACGAAACTAAGTCTATTAGCGCTGCTGCGAAAGCTTTAAATATGTCATACAAAAAGGCGTGGCGATTGATGAATACGATGAACGAACTCGCTAAAGAGCCATTGATAATCAAGAACATTGGGGGTAAAGATGGCGGCGGGACAACATTGACAGAATATGGAAAAACCATAATCAAGCATTTTGAAACCATAAATCAAAACTGTATGGATTTTCTGGATAAGGAATTTGAAAAACTAACTTTTTAGGCTAAAAATCGGAGAGAAACGGGTGAAAATCGACAATAACATATCAGCTTTTATTCTTTGCGGCGGCAAAAGCAGCCGTATGCAAACTGAAAAAGGATTGGTTATTTTTCGCGGTAAGCCTTTTATTCAGCATATAATTGATTCAGTAAAACCGGTTACTTCAAACATCTTTTTCGTAACCGAAAATGCAGATTATGAGCAATTTGGCTTTCCATTAATCAGTGATATTTACAAAGAAAAAGGTCCGGTAGGCGGCATTTTTTCTGCGTTGAAAAACACTGCTACCCATGATAATTTAATATTAAGTTGTGATATTCCCTTGATAACAATTGCTATCCTTAACGACCTAATTAGTTCTCATGCAAAAACTGAGAAGTCAATCACAATCGCAAGTGAAGTTGAGAAGTCGCATCCCTTAATTGGAGTGTACAACATATCAGTTGCTCCATTTTTTGAAGAAAGTATTTTGAATAACGAACTGAAGCTTATGAGCCTGATTTCAAAAATTGGCTACAACACATTACAAATAAAAGACACAGAAGCTTTGCAAAATATAAACGACCAGAATCAACTCAAAAAACTGAAACCAGCGCTATGATACACGTAAAATATTTCGGGATGATTGCTGAAGCTACCAATTGCAGCGAAGAAAAAATCGCCATGGAGAGTCAAAAACTGGCAGATTTGCTCCAAAAACTGACGATAAAATATAAACTGGACGAGCTTCCTTTAAATGTAGCGGTCAACAAAAATATAGTAGACAAAAATTCAGATTACACCATAAACGAAAACGACGAGATCGCGATTTTACCACCTTTTGCAGGAGGATGATTATGAATAGATACAGCAGACAAATAAAACTTCCTCAAGTAGGAAATGCAGGGCAGCAAAAAATTGAGCGAGCCAGAGTTCTGGTTATTGGAGCCGGCGGTTTGGGCTGCGCAGTTCTCCCCTACCTCACTTCAGCGGGAATTGGCACCATTGGCATTATTGATGGCGATACGGTTGATGAGACTAATCTGCATCGTCAGGTTTTGTATGCTGAAAATACCGTGGGAAAAAGCAAAGCCCGCGAAGCGGTTTCAAAGTTGGAAGCTTTGAATTCTAATGTCAAGTTTGAGGTTTATGATGAATTTCTTTCTGCCGAAAATGCATTGCAAATCATTGCGAACTACGATATAATTGTTGACGCGACAGACACAATTGCAATACGCTACTTAATCAATGACGCCTGTGTAATTCTAGATAAACCATTTGTTTATGGTTCGGTTTTTAGGTTTGAAGGGCAGATTTCTGTTTTTAACTACAAGAACGGACCAACGTACCGATGTTTGTTTAAAAACGAAAAAGGAATTGTTCAAAACTGTGCTGAAGTTGGCGTTTTAGGTACTACCGTAGGTTTTACGGGAATGCTTCAGGCAAATGAAGTGATGAAAATGATCCTGGAAATAGGCGAAATCCTTTCAGGAAAGTTGCTGGTTTATAATGCGCTCACGAACGATCAGTCTATTTTTCAGTACAAAAAGGACGAAAATCTGGTCATAAACACCGATTTTTTTGAAGCTGAATATTTACAAAATCAAGTTTCAGAAATCAATCCGGAAGAAGCTTTGGCTTTAAACAGTTTGCTGCTCGATGTACGCGAATTTGATGAAACGCCTCAACTCGATTTGGAAAATTCTATTCAGATTCCGCTTTCAGTTTTAGAAAGTGAAATGCATCAGCTGGATAAAAACAACGAAATATTGATTTACTGCCAGAGCGGAAAACGCAGTTTAGTCGCGGCGAAGCTTCTTCAGAAAAATCAGTTTAATAAAATTAAGAGCATAAAAGGTGGCGCTTTAGCCATGAATCAAATTATTGAAAATGAAAAAAGTATTTATTGAAGGCCCAATTTCGCCACAATTTATAGCAGATTCTATTGCAAAACATCAGTCAAAGCACAGCATTGGCGCTCATAATATTTTTCTGGGTCAGGTGCGCGCAGATCAGATCGATGACAAAACCGTAAGTGGAATCACGTATACCTGCTATGAAGAGATGGCAAATGAAAAGCTGGAAGAAATAAGGGAAAAAGCTTTCGCAAAATATAATCTAACCTGCATGCATATTTACCACAGCCTGGGGAATATCAAAGCTGGTGAGATTTGCTTTTTTGTTTTCGTTTCATCTATGCGTCGTAAAGAAGTTTATGCGGCAACTGAAGAAATCGTAAATCAGGTAAAAAGCGAAGTACCAATTTTTGCGAAAGAGATTTTTGAAAATGAAGAATTTCAATGGAAAGTTAATAGCTGAGGAATGAATTCTCGTCATGCTGAACTTGTTTCAGCATCGCATTACGGTTTTATAAAATCAAATAGGTGAGACCCTGAAATAAATTCAGGGTGACGATAGAAAAACAACAATTCAACAAATAATCAATTACCAGAAAACCAGATTACCCAAACCAAATGGTCGATATAACTCATAAAATAAAAACGTTACGCATAGCCACGGCAGAAGCAACGGTTACTGTTAGTAAGCAGGAAACAATTGACGCTGTTGTGAATAATACAGTGCCCAAAGGAAATGTGTTTGAAATGGCAAAAACTGCCGGACTTTTTGCTGTAAAAAACACCCACATCACAATTCCTGACTGTCACCCGCTACCGATTGAGTTTACTTCGGTAAGTTATGAAGTTGATGGGTTGACCATCAAAATTCTTATTACAGTAAAAACCGTTTATAAAACCGGAGTTGAAGTTGAAGCCATGCACGGCGCATCGGTTATTGCGCTTACCCTGTATGATATGTTGAAACCTATTGACAAGCAAATTGTTATCGGCAACATACGTTTGATAAACAAAAAAGGTGGAAAAAGCAGTTTTAAAGATCAGCGGCCATCAACTTTAAAGGCTTGTGTTATTGTGTGTTCAGACACGATTTCTGCCGGAAAAAAGGAAGATTTCGCTGGTAAAGCAATTATTGAAAAACTGGAAAGTCACGACGTCAAAATTGCTTCTTATGAAATTATTCCTGACGAAATAGAACTAATACGAAGTAAGGCTTTAGAATACTCCGAAAATAACAATCTCGTGATTTTTACTGGCGGAACAGGATTATCATTTCGCGATGTAACTCCCGAAGCTTTAGAACCTATTTTAGAACGAAAAATACCGGGAATTGAAGAAGCCATACGCAATTATGGGCAAGAACGTACGCCATATGCCATGCTTTCGCGAAGCGTTGCCGGCACAATAGGAAATTGTCTGGTTCTGGCTTTACCCGGTTCAACTAATGGAGCAAAAGAGTCTATGGAGGCTGTGTTCCCACATTTGCTGCACGTTTTTAAAATATTACGTGGAGCACAACACGATACAAATGTTTGAAAATCAAAATATATTAACTGATTCTTTTGGGCGTAAGCACAATTATCTGCGTATTTCGCTTAGTGAAAAATGCAATTTGCGTTGTACGTATTGCATGCCTAAAGATGGCGTTACACTCACTCCCCGACCAGAATTGATGACGACTGATGAATTGTTTGCAATAGCCAAAATATTTGCAGACAATGGTGTTAATAAAATTCGGTTAACTGGTGGCGAGCCGCTGGTGCGAAAGGATTTTAGTGTTTTGCTGCAGAAATTATCTACGCTGGATGTTAAGCTTTCTATCACTACCAACGCGATTCTGGTAGATCGCTTTATGGATGATTTTAAAAAGTATGGCCTAAATGATATCAACGTAAGTCTGGATTCCCTTCAGGAAGAAAAGTTCAAATTTATTACTCGTAGGGATCAGTTTAAAAAGGCTTACGAGAACATCTTTTTATTGATTGAAAATGGTTTCAACGTGAAAATGAATGTAGTCTTGATGAAGGACTTCAATGAAGACGAAATCGTAGATTTTATAAAACTCACCCAAAACCTACCAATATCGATCCGTTTTATTGAGTTTATGCCTTTTGATGGCAATAAATGGAACAAAAACAAACTGGTAACTCAGCAGGAAATTCTTGAAAAAGCTGATGCTTATTTTGGTAGCGAAAACTATGCTCAACTTGAAAATGAAAAGAATTTCACTTCGCGTAATTTTCAGGTAAAAGGTTTTAAAGGGAATTTTGGTATTATCAGCTCAGTGAGTAATCCATTTTGTGATAGTTGTAATCGCATTCGGCTAACTGCTAACGGAAAGATCAAGAATTGCCTTTTCTCTAATAAAGAGACCGATTTACTTTCGGCTTACAGAAATAATGAATCTGTAGAAGAATTAATCTTTTCTTCCATCTACAAGAAAAAAGCGGTGCGTTCCGGAATGGATACTTTTGAAAAACTCAACAATCCAGATCTGCACAACAACAACCGCAGCATGATCACAATAGGAGGATAATTTTTTTTTGCACACGCAACCTTTTGGATAAATTTTCATCTTATAAGCAAACCAAAATTATTCTATGAAAACCATCAAGCCACTTTTAATTCTATCATTATTATTTTCTTTTGCTCTCATTAGTTGCAATGACGACGATCAGGAACCAATCGTTTTGCAGGATTCTGACCTTATAGGAAAATGGAAATTAACAGAAATATATTCAGATCCTGGCGACGGCAGTGGCACTTATGAACCAACTGATTTTGATAAAACTCTAGAATTTTCTTTAGACGGGCAACTTACAGTTACTAACGGTACAATTTGCTATATAAACACCTCGACAACTGAAGATACTACTGAAACATATAGTATAGATGGAGATACTATTACCACTGCTAGTTGTAAAGTTCTCTTTAATTTTGAAGGTAGGAATTTAGTTATAGGCCAATATTGTATAGAAGGCTGTGGTGAAAAATATATAAAAGTAAATTAACTACTCGATATACTCTACAACCATTTTCTTTTCAAAATTATTTTTCGGTGCGTCGCATACCGGGCATATATATTCGTCAGGTAAGGAATTAAATGAAGTCCCCGGTTTTACATTCTGAGTTATATCGCCATAAGCAAGATCATAAATTGTAAGACATTCTGCACATTGATACACCTCAACTTTATTATCTAGTTTAGGCTCCTCGATGCTTTTTACCTCCTCTTTTTCGGTTCCCAATTGGTCAAAGTACATTTTACTTAATTCCATTAAAAGCCCGGGCAGCTCTACTTTATCAACGTCCTGCACATGCACGATATATTCCCGTGTATTGGGATCAAAATTCTTGGCATAAAGAAGATTGTATGTATCACGAATAATAAAATTTCCTAATTCTTTAGGCGGTCTGTTCTTTTCAATCACAATGGAGGTGAAATAATACGCTTTTCGGGTGTAGTCTGTAATTCCGAAGGTGAGTCCGTAAGTGCTTATATCATTTTGATCAAAATTAGCTACCAGAAATTTCTTCAGGCTTAAAGCATCTGCATTATCTACCGGAAGATGCCAGTTTAACTCAAGCATTGAGTGGCGTACATTTATTCCAAATTTACCCAGCAATTTCTCCCAGATTAACTTAGATTCAGCCGGTATTCCCCGTATTATAAACGATTTCCAGGGTGTAAGGGAGATTTTTCCTATTTTACTTTCGGCACACAGATCACACAGCGCTTTAAGAAAAGTGATATCATATTTATTGTTTCGCCAATAAAGGCCTAACCAGTATTTATCTGATCCGGTTCGGTTCATACCCTCATAATATGGGAAAGGATAAAACGGAACTGACAGCGGTTTATCTACCGTGCGATTGTTTGTATCTACAGCGTCACTCACAAGATCAAAAATCATCTCAACCGTTTCAGGCTCTTCCTGTAGTATATTTTCTATTTCATAGGCAACCTTAGCGATGTCCCAACTGTAAATAAGTGCCGGGTACATCTTCGTATCGTCCCATCCCGGTAATCTCACATACAAATACCAATAATCTTCATGTTCTGAAGCGATAAAATTTAAATGCCCCGTAAATAAAGGAACTATACGTTGTTTAGGATCTGTGATATTAATTTTTAGCCCGGGATTGTACCTAAATTGCTCCAGAACATATAAGTATCTGTCACCGGTGAGCCAGGAAGTATTTGCAAATATTGAAGCTGAAACATATGATGATACAATATTTTCAGGGCCTGCTGCTCCCGGAGAAACAATCTGAAGCTTATCAAGACCTTGTATCTCTTGCGCATCAAGTTCCTTGGGAAAAAGTATATCCTGCCTCGAACCGAAGGAAATATAGTTCAAATTCAATTGTTCTGCAGCTTCAACTATATTCTTCAATTCCGCAGGAGATAATACGCCTCCTTTTACAACAATACGAGACAGGTTCTTTCTCATGCTGGCACTTTTGAATTGTTAAGAATTTCTCTTACTTCTGTTTTACAGCTACCGCAACCCAAACCGGCACCGGTTTGTTGGCATAATTCAGTAAAATCTGTGCAGCCGGAAGCTATGGCTTCTTCAATATTTCCTTCTCCTACAGGACTACATGAACATACGAGTTTACCTATAACCGGTTTATTAGTTGATGCACCTCTAAGTAATTCATCGCGTTTATCTGCGAGTTCGATTTTGCTTTCGATAAGCATTTTAAATTCGGCAAATTCATTTTTGTCTCCCATGAGCACTGCACCCACAAGAAGATCATCTTTAATAATGCATTTTTTATAATACCGCTTACTTACATCTGTAAAAATGATCTCTTCATAACTATCATCATTTTCAGGTACTCGTATCTCGCCAATACTGCACAAATTAAGATCATTAAATTTTAATATATTCATCAACACAGAACCATCATACCAACTGCTTATATCTCCTGAAATATAATTCACAAGCACGTTAGCCTGCTCCTCAGCGGCAGAAGTGATACCAAAAAGCTTGTCTTTAAATTCTGCAATTTCGCCAATAGCGAAAATATTAGGATCTGAAGTTTGTAAATGCCGATTCACTTTTATACCTCGTCCAGATAATAAACCTGCCTCTTTACCTATTTCAATATTGGGTCGTGTACCAATGGCATACACGATGGCATGAGCGGTAATAATCTTACCACTACGCAGCGTAATATTAAGTTGGCCACTATCCTCCTCATCAAAAACAGTACTCACCTCGTTGTCAAAATAAATCTGTATCCCTCTTTCCTGAACGTCAAGAGCAAGAAGCTTACTGGAAGTTCTGTCGAGCTGGCGTTCCATTAAACTTGATGAACGCTGGACTATCGTTATTTTTACATTTTTATGCTTCAGTGCCGCTGCAAGTTCAAGTCCCAACAAACCACCACCTACAATAACGACGTGCTTTTCTTCTGTGGGAAGATTAATATTATCAAGATAATTTTTAAAACGATCTGCATCAAATTTGCTGCGTAATGTAAATCGCCCCGGTAAATTTAATTGTGCTTCTTTAGGCACAAAAGGTCTGCTACCAGTGGCTAAAATTAGCTTGTCATAACGATGATGATAACCCTGCGCATCTGTAATACAGTTATTATCGCGGTCTATTTCCTGAATGAGATTATTACCGTGTATTTGTATATTTAAACGCTTTAATTCTCTTTCTTTTATCTTCAACAGTTGCTCCCAGGTAAGTTCTTCAGTAACATATTCAGGAAGCAAAACCCGGTTATAGAAAGGTTCTGGTTCTTGAGAAAAAACATGAATTTCATCTTTACTATTATTTTCTCGGTAATTCTGCACAAATCTAAAAGCCGCAGCACCAGCACCTACAATTATTATCTTTTCAACCGGCTTTTTATACTTACTCACACTTACTGCGGTAAATTTAAAATCTGGTTCTTTAGACTGTGGGTCTATGATTGTATGCGTAAGATTATTTGCCCGATTAAGATCACTTTGCAACTGTTTTCCCCAATGCATAGGGAGAAAAACAACTCCTTTGCGAATGTTTTCTGTAACATTTGCTCTTAATCTTACGAGTCCTTTAGGGCTTTTTATCTCAACTACATCACCATCTTTTACACCCGCTATATAAGCGTCTACCGGATTGATTTCAAGTACTGGTTTTGAATAGTGCGTTTTTAGACGTGAAACCTTACCGGTTTTTGTCATTGTATGCCATTGATCGCGCACCCTTCCTGTTGTGAGAATGAGTGGAAATTCTGCATCTGGCTGAATGGATGTGTTATGAACAATATACGGTACATTGAATATTGCTTTTTTAGAAGGTGTATAAAATTCTTTGTCTTCAAAAAGTCTTGGTGTACCGGTATGGCGATATTCATTAACCGGCCATTGAAAAGTACCTTCGTTCTTAAGTCGGTCATGACTGAGGTAAGAAACATCAATGTTTGTTCCTTTCGTCATCGAGCAATATTCCTGATAAATCTCTTCAGTACTATTATAGTTGAAACCCCTAAAACCCATTCGCTGTGCAAAATCACAAAGTATTTCTACATCGGGGCGCGCTTCACCGGGCGGATTAATCGCTTTGGGCAGATATGCAATCCTTCTCTCAGAATTAGTCATGGTTCCGTCTTTCTCTAACCAACCAGCGGCGGGCAGAACCAGATCTGCATATTCAATACTATCTGATCTGTAAGAAATATCCTGAACTACTACGAATTTCGCATTTTTTAATGCTTTTTCTATACTGCCTGAATTGGGTAAACTCACAGACGGATTCGTACAAACAATCCATACCGCTTTAAGATCACCTTTTTCTAAAGCTTCAAACATTTCTATAGCGGTGTATCCCGGTTTCCCAGAAATTTCATTTACTCCCCAGAACTGAGCTACTTCTTCCCTGTGCTGTGGATTTGCAAGATCTTTATGTACAGCAAGCAAGTTTGCCATACCACCTACTTCACGACCTCCCATCGCATTGGGCTGCCCGGTAAGAGAAAATGGCCCCGAACCTGGCTTCCCTACCTGACCTGTAATTAATGAAAGGTTAAGCAAAGCGAAATTTTTATTTGTACCAATAACACTTTGGTTTAGACCCATCGCCCACATGCTGATAAAGGCTTTTGATAAACCTATTGTATCAGCGGCTTTACGAATTTCCTTTTCTGTAATTCCGCAAATTTGAGCCGCTTTTTTAACGGTTGTCGCTCCTATTTGTTCTTTATAGCGCTGAAAACCTTCAGTATGATTTTTAATGAAATTATTATCTATAAGTCCGCGCTCTAAAAGACATCTGCCTATAGCATTAAATAAATAAACATCTGTCCCGGGAAGTATCTGAAGGTGAATATCTGCATAAGCAGCAGAATCCGTTTTTCGTGGATCAACCACAATAATTTTAACATCGGGATTTTTCTCTTTGTGCTGTTCTAGCCTTCTAAATAAAATAGGATGACACCAAGCAGGATTTGCACCCGCAATTAAAAGGCAATCTGCAAGCTCTATATCTGCATATGAAATAGGAACTGAGTCTTCACCAAAGGTCTTTTTATACCCAACCACAGCAGAACTCATACAAAGCCGTGAATTTGTATCTATATTATTCGTCCCAAGAAAACCTTTTGTAAGTTTATTAGCTATGTAATATTCTTCAGTAAGGCATTGACCGGAAACATAAAACCCAACACTATCAGGGCCGTGGTTTTTAATAATTGATTTAAACACACTGGCCGCCCGATCAAGAGCTGTATCCCAGCTTACTCTTTCTTTAGGATGAGACCTGCTCCAGCGCATTTGCGGATATAAAATACGATCTGAAGTATCATTTACAACATAATGTAAATTTCTTCCTTTAGAACATAGCATACCCTTGTTAACAGGATTGTCTTTATCACCTTCTACAGAAACGCGGTTTTTTGAATCCTTTTTAACTACAATCCCACAACCTACACCACAATACGAACAAGTCGTTTTTATTTCGTTCTTCAGCATGTACAGGATGATTAATATACTAAGTTCAGCGTTTTAAGGGTAAGATAAAAGTGTAGCCTCAATAATTACCAATGCTTTAAAAAACGGTCAAAATGTTCTCAAAATCGATAATTATTAAGCCGATTTTTAACTATTTATAGGGATAAGATTTTCAGCAGAATGTCCTGATTCTATAGCTGCAACTTTTTCATCCTCTATAGAGAAGCGTATTGCCAAAGCACAGATACCAGTTACAGCTACAACTATTCCTATAAGAAAGTACCCGCTGGAAACCGCTCCTGCAGCAGCTGCTGATTGTGCGGCTTTAACCGCTTCTTCTCCCAGACCATTGTTAGCCGCAATTGCTGCCTGTTCTGCCACAGCAGATTTTGATTTAAGTAATAAGGCTGCCAGAAATGCGCCTACGTTCCCACCGGCACCTACAATCCCTGATATTGAACCTATCGCTTTCTTATTTATAAAAGGAACTACAGAGAATGTTGCGCCTTCTGCCATTTGTACAGACAAACTAAACGCTATAAGAAAAGCTATCCCGGCAACTACACCTGTAATGGTAGAAAAGAAAACCAGCATGAGACCTTCTACAGATAGAATTGCGGCAAGAAATAAAACCCTTCCTCGTAAGCCTTTTAGTTTCCCGAATTTATCACCAAAGTATCCTCCCGTAGTTCGTGCAAAAATATTCATAAGAGCAAAAGAAAGAACTATATTTCCCGCTGTAAGTCTGTCAAGTTGAAATGTATTTTGTAGATAATCATCCATTGTTCCATACACGGTCAACTCTATGCCAAAACATGCTGCATATACCAGAAAAAGAATCCAAACTCTGTAATCTTTTAGTGCTTCCAGAAAGCCCACTTCATCTTTCTTTTTAGTTGATACTGCTTCACCACTTTCTCGTAAATCTTTGAAATTTCCACGTGGTGTATCCTGAGTACAGAAATAATAAACCACACCCATCAAAAAGCAAATTACACCGGCAATAATCATAGAATATCTCCATGCATCAGCCTGAGCCACACCAAGACCTATCACAGCTGCGGCAATTAAAGGCATACCCAATCTGTTTGCACCACCGCCCAGATTTCCCCAACCTGCAGAAGTAGCGTTTGCAGTACCTACAACATTAGATGCAAACATTAAGGATGTATGAACCTGTGTAATTACAAATGAAGCTCCTATAAAACCAATAAATAATCTACAGATAAGAAATTGAAGCGGCGTTTGCACGAAACCGCAAAGTATCACAGGAATCGCACCTAAAGTAAGAAGCCACGTATAACATAGACGTGGCCCGTATTTATCGCATAATTTACCTATAAGAAGACGGGCAAATACAGTTCCTGTAACAGCCAGAATAACTGAATTCCATTTTTGGGCCGGCGACAATCCCAGATCTCTTACTACATCTGGCATGAATGGCACGATACCAAACCAGGCGAAGAAACACATGAAAAAGGCTATTGAAGTAATCCAAAATGTTCGCATAGGAACACTTTTAAAATCGCGCAGATTAAGACGCGTTGCTTTAGTTGAAGTTATATCGCTCATAATACGTGGTTTTTATACGGATAAAATTAAGTATAAATACTTATATAATTACGTATAGAGTACGTATTTCTGAATAATTATTAGATTTTAAATTATAGTGTCTAAATTTTAGATAATTCTTAAAATGCTATTAAATAAATCACTTTCAGCAGGATAAAACCTAAAAATTAAGCTCTCTTACTTTGTTTGCTAGTTCCATAAGGTTCTTAACATCAAGCTTTTTCATGAGGTTAAAGCGGTGAACCTCAGCCGTACGCTTACTTATATCGAGTTGTTCTCCTATTTCCTTATTGCTTAATCCCTCAAGTACAAGATCTAAAATCTGACGCTCTCTTTTAGTAAGGTTAAATTCTGCGCTGGCTGTCGGGGTTTTTGAAATATGACCATTCCCATTTAAATTTTTGATAAGAATAGATGAAATATCTCCGGCAAAGTATTTTCCGCCTGCAGCAACTGTGTGTAAAGCTTTAAGAAATTCTTCTTTGCTCGCTCCTTTTAATAAGTAGCCATCTGCCCCTGCCTGTATTGATTTAAGTACATATTCTTCAGAATCATGCATTGAAAGCACAAGTGTTTTTATATCAGGATGCCGTTGTTTAATTTCCTGCACCACCTCTATACCATTAAGATACGGCATACGTATATCTACTATAAGTAAATGAGGTTTATTTTTCTCAATCACCTTAAGGGCTTCTCGACCATCTGATGCTTCATCAATAACAACAATATCCTGTTCATCTTCCAGGAGGGCTTTTATGCCGTCTCGCACCAACACATGATCATCTGCTAAAACTATATTAATGGTATCCATCAGGTCTTAATTTTGAGAATTAGTGATTTAATTTAAGTAAAAATATCCTAAAATTATTAAATAGGTACATTTAGTGTAATTCTTGTACCTTCATTGGGAGAAGAATGCATAAATAGTCTGCCATTGATGTATTTAACGCGTTCTCGCATAAATGTCATACCCATACCGCCTTCACCTATTGCTCTTTTTACCTTAGTAGGATCAAACCCTTTCCCATTGTCATCAATAGTTATACTAAGTAGTTCCTGACTATGGCTTAGGCTAACTATAATGTGACTTGACTCGGCATATTTAACAGCATTGTTTATCGCTTCCTGTGTTATGCGATAGATATTGATCTCTACAAGTGAATCCAGCCGAAGATTAAAATCTGTTTTATTGAAGAGAATGATATTTTTTGCAGTGAGCTTAGAGAGTTCCTGCGTCATTTTAGTTAATGCGGGAACAATACCGTGATCTGTTAGCTCTGGCGGAGTCAGATTAAAAGTTGCAGTACGCACGCCTTTAATAATATTTGAAGTCAGCGTTTTGAGGTTATCAATTTTTGAAACTGCCTTTTTGGTATCAGTGAGATCAATACTCTCAATATTAAATTTAAGACCCGTAAGCATCTGCCCTATCCCATCATGCAAATCTTTGGCAATTCGATTTTGCTCTTTTTCCTGATTCTCAATTATCTGTCTGGAAACTACTTTTTGCTGGTGAATCTTCTCCTCAAAGTTGGCTTTATTTAATCGCTCTATCTCAAGCTGTGCTTCTTTACGCTTTGTAATGTCCAGGCAAATAATAAGTAGCTCGGCACGCTCATCACTTGCTGTAAAAGGAACAATAGACATATCAAGCCAGATAGACTCTTCATCTTTTGTTGTGGCTTTAATTTCGCCTTGCCAGCCGGTCTTCCTGTTCTCAAGAATAATAGCATCAATAACTTGCTGTTCTTTAACTCTTATTGACAGTACTTCTGAAAATTTCTCTGTATTATTAAATCTTCTGAACTTGAAAAGCCGGGAGAATTTATCGCCCATATGTACTATAAAACCATTAGAATCAATGCGCGCGAATAATAAAGTCTGATTCATCGCCTGGCTTAAAGCTCGCAGTTCTCTAACCGATTTTTCTTTCGCTGTGCTCAATAAATCGGCATTTATAGCCATTTTTTTTGAGGTTTTTTCAGCTTCCATCAACTCGCGCATACTGCCTTTTACAGCTTTGGCCGTGGGCCAGAATATAAATAGAAATTCGCCTAGCAAAAGCAATAGCGTTACAACCATGATGAGCAACTCAAGATTGCGCAACCTGTTTACTTTATTGTTAGCTTCTACATCATACTGATTTACGATAGAATCCATTAATTGTAAGAATTCATCCTCCTTAGCATTTATATTTTCAACCTGAGTAGCGATGTCTGCTTTCGCGAAAGCTGGATCAGTTTCTACTATGTGAATAAGCCTGTTTGAAGCTTCAAGCATATTCTCATAATATGGCTTTATCTGGGCAAACATTTCAGCGATAACTGTGCTGTTATTGCCCGGAAGACCTAAACTGTCACTGCCTGATTGTAAGGCCTCATGTGAAATTTTCCACTGACTTTGGGTTTGCTTAATTTCTTCCAGAAGTTCCTCCCTTTCTTCCAAAGTTTCGGTTGAAGAAAGTAGCAGGATTTCTTTGGTTAGTTTTTGGCTGAGCATGCGCTGCCTGCCCGCGACGTTTACAACTCTTGAATCGTCATTTTGATCATTGAGATAAACATGAATAAGAATCTGGCCAATTATAACTGAAAGCGCTATGGCGCTTAGGGCAATTATATACAACCGCCGTAGCTTATTAAATGTACTTTGGTCCAACGAATTAGAATTCCCGGCCATAAAACCTTATTTTAAGCCAGTGCTTTCTTAATTAGCTCCATGCTGTGAGGTGTGAGTGGAAGTTTGAGTGCAGCCTCGTGGCCTTCTTCAGACATTTTTCCCCAGGTTTTTTGAAGTATATCAACAATTTTTTCATCGGGATGCTTTGCTGCAAATTCCTCAAGGTAATTTTCCAGAAAAACCAGGCATATTACATCTTCAAGAGTTTGTGTCCCCTCGTCTTTTTTAATGAGTTTCTTTTTTATAAGGAAAGAAACCCGATCTATAAAATCGGCAGAATAACCTGTTTTTTCCAGTATTTTGGCAGTAATATCGGCATGCATTTTCTTTAGATCCTCACGCCATTTTAAATAACCAATACGATCCATAGGGTACTGCTCACGCGGACTCATCCACCGGCAGATATGCTGTGCACGTGCTGCTATTTGCAACTCTTCTGAAGCATCTGGTTTAAATTGCAAAAGCTTTTGTACCATGCGCAATGAGTACAAAAGCTCTTTAGGATATTCTTTTCCTTCTGCTATTTCTATATGAGGATCCTGCGAATTCTTCTCATCTATTAGAGCCGCTGCCTGTTCTAGTTTCGTCATTAAAAGTGTAATTAATCTGCAAAGCCAATATACACGTTTTCATCCTGAATTTTTACAGGATACACCGCAATATTTAAATCATCGCCATTTAAATTAGATCCATCTTCTAATGAAAATGTTTTTTTATGAAGCGGGCAGGCAATTTTTGGTATGCCTTCTGCATCGCCTATCATTCCGCGAGAAAGTACCATTTCCATCTTATGTGGACATAAATTCTGGCAAGCATACCACTTATCTTTTCGGGTAAAATTGTAGACCGCGATCTGTCTTGTCTTATATTTAATGCAGGCGCCGCCATTCTCTGGAAAGTCTGAAACAAAGCCAACCCTAAACCAGGTGATGACATTACTTTCTGCGATTGACTGATATTGATCAAGAATATTTTGCATGATTTTTTAGCTTAAAAAGGTGATTTTTACCAGGATTTGGGCATTTTTTGTTCACGTAGCGGGACAAAAACAAGATTCTCATCTGTATCATCACTATTGACGAAATGCTTGAAACGCTTCATCATTTCCGGATCTTCAATAGCTTGTTTCCATTCACATTCAAAGTTATTTACAAGTCCCTGCATTTCCCTTTCCAGTTCATCTGCAATTCCTAGCGAATCTTCTACAACTATCTTTTTTAGATATCCTATGCCGCCATCTAATTTTTCAAGCCAAGGAGCGGTACGCACTAATGGCGGCGCTGTACGTATGTAGTACATCAAGAAACGATCTAAATATTTAATAGCTGTTTCTTCATCTATTTGCTCTGCCAGCAAAATTGCATGTTTAGGATTTGCTCCTCCATTACCACACACAAACAAGTTCCATCCACCTTCAACCGCGATCAAACCAAAATCTTTACCTCTTGCTTCAGCACATTCTCGTATGCATCCTGAAACCCCGCCCTTTAATTTATGTGGCGATCGTAAACCTTTGTAGCGTTCTTCAATCTCTATCGCGAAAGTCACACTCTCATGTAAGCCATATCTGCACCAGGTAGAGCCTACGCAGCTTTTTACCGTGCGCAGCGATTTACCGTAGGCGTGACCACTTTCATAACCAGCTTTGATTAGTTCTTCCCATATTAGTGGAAGTTCGTGCAGTTGAGCACCAAAAAGATCAATGCGCTGCCCACCGGTTATTTTTGTATAGAGATCATATTTTTTCGCGACAGCTCCTAAAGCAATCAATTTATCTGCTGTGATCTCCCCACCGGCAACGCGAGGTACGACAGAATACGTTCCGTTACGCTGAATATTTGCCAGAAATCTATCATTAGAATCCTGAATAACCGGTTGTTTATTGGCAGTTTCCATATAAATACTGGCAAAAATAGAGGCCATTACCGGCTTACAAACTTCGCAACCGTCACCTTTACCAAATATATTTAGAGCCTCGTCATAATTTTGAACTTTATTCAGTTTAACAAGATCATACAATTCCTGACGGCTAAAGCTAAAATGCTCACAGATTGTTTCTTTAACTTCTTTACCAAGTGATTTCAAGCTTTCTTTCACCAGATCTACAACCATAGGTTTACAACCTCCACAACTTGTAGAAGCTTTGGTCATTTTAATCACTTCACCTACCGTACTACAAGTTTCACTAGTGATAGCTCCGCAAATGGTACCTTTTGTCACACTTTCACAAGAGCAAATTTGAGCTGTATCAGGAAAATCTAATACGCTGCCAATTGCACTGCTTTCGCCGCCGCGCGATCCCAGAATAAGATCTTCAGGATTTTCAGGTAACTGCATTCCATTAATGAAAATCTGAAATAAGGTATTGTAATCTGAAGAATCACCTACTAATATTCCACCAAGAAGTTTTGTGCCATCGCTGGTTACGTTGATACGCTTATAAATACCGCGGTGCTTATTTTCATAGACAATAGCTGAAACCTCATCACCCTCAATAAAAGGATCACCAAAACTGGCTACTTCAGTTCCTATCAATTTTAACTGCGTTGACATATCTATTGAAGGAACCATTACTTTATCACCGCCAGTAATTTGCTCTACAGCAACATCTGCCATATCATAGCCGGGAGCAACCAACCCATAAATCATATTGTTATATAAAGCCGCTTCGCCTATGGCGAAAACTGACTCATCTGAAGTTCGCATAGTATTATCAACCCAGATACCACCACGGTCACCCACTTTTAATCCTGCACTCACAGCCAGCTCGTCCCGAGGACGTATACCAGCAGAAATGATTAACATATCAACTTGCAGCTCTGTGTCATCTGCAAAATCCATATGCTCAATATGTTCATCGCCCACAATTTCTTTTGTGGCTTTGCCCAAATGAATGCCAATGCCCAGGCTTTCTATTTTACGCTGAAGCATATCACTTGCAGCCTGATCAAGCTGCCGCGGCATAAGCCGTGGAGCAAACTCTACAACATGAGCCTCAAGACCAAGTTCTTTAGCAGCGTTTGCCGCTTCAAGCCCCAGAAGACCACCTCCTAAAACAGCCGCTCTTGATTTGCCCTGAAATTTAATTTTAGATGCATAAGTTTTCATTGCATCGAGATCTTCAATAGTTCTATACACAAATACTCCAGATTTATCTGAACCTTTTATAGGCGGCACAAACGGAAAAGATCCCGTAGCCAGAACTAAATAATCATACTCAAAAACCTGATGTTTATAGGTAATAACCTGCTTCTCATGCAGATTTATTGTAGAAATTAATTCTGAAGTACGTAGTTCTATATTATTTTCTTCATACCACGCTCGTGGTGCCATTAATAATTCATCTGCGCTTTTGTCTGCGAAATACTCGCTTAAATGCACGCGATCATAAGCGGGTCGCGGCTCTTCACCGAAAACAGTTATAGAAAAATCACTTCTGCTCTCTTTGGCTATCAATTTTTCACAAAATTTATAGCCTACCATCCCATTACCAACCACTATAATTTTTTTCATAACTACGTATTTTATATTTCAAATATAAGTATTTATACTTAATATAGAATTGTTAAATATATTTTTTTTTGAGAAGGTTAGAGTGGTTGAAACTGGAAGAGATTTAGCCTTACATATAGAAAGGTTAAATTTTATTTAAATTAAATCTAAATAAACTTGGCGATTTGATGATGGAAATATATTTTTGCCTTCGTTATATTAAATCAATCTAAATAAATACTCATGCGTTACCTCCTACTCTTGCTAACTTTTGCTCTAGCCAATCCTGTTGTAGCCCAAAATACAGGTTCTATTTCTGGGAAAATCACAGATGAAACTAATTCACCGATTCCCTTTGCTAATATCTATCTGGTTACCTTAAAAAAAGGTACAGCCGCAAATGAAGATGGAGAATTTATTCTAAAAAATATCCCTCAAGGCACGTGGGATGTTACTGTAAGCGCAGTAGGATTCAAATCAAAATCCTTAAAAATCTACCTTAATTCGCCAATATTAACAGATTTAAACTTTGCACTTGCAGCAGATAATGAACTAGATGCAGTAGAAGTTTTTGGTCGTCGTGATCAACATCCTGATAAAATTGAAGCACTTACACGTCTTCCGCTTGAGCCTTATGAGCAAATACAAAGTATCTCTGTAATTTCTGATAAGCTTATTCAGGATCAGGGAGCGCTTACTATTTCTGAAGCGACTAAAAATGTTCCCGGTGTGTATACTTTCGCAACTTATGGCAATAAAAGAGAGAGTATGTCTTCACGAGGTTTCCGTGGGATTCCTATTCTAAAAAATGGCGTGCGTGTGCATTCAGACTTTAGAGGAACAGGTATTCTTACAGATATGCAGGGTGTTGATAATATTCAGGTTTTAAAAGGTGCCGCTTCTATAACGCAGGGTGTTGCTACAGATTTAGGTAGCCCCGGCGGTGTAATTAATATTGTAACTAAAACCCCTAAATATCGCTTTGGCGGAAGTGCTTCATTACGAGTTGGCAGTTATGGGCAGGTGCGACCTACTTTTGATGTTTACGGACCAATAAACGAAAAAAAGACATTGGCCTTTCGTATTGACGGAGCGTTAGAACGAGCAGATAATTACAGAGCCGGAATTTCTTCTGAAAGATTTTACATCAATCCTTCTTTACAATGGAAGCTTTCTAACAAAACGACATTAACTTTAGAAATGGATTATTTCGACGACAGTCGTACTCCTGATGTTGGTACTGTAAACCTTGCTGAAAACGATGTGAATGCCATTTATGACCTGCCGCATGATGTCTTTTTAGGATATAAAAATGATCGTTCCATCACAGAAAATACTACGTATGCCGTACGATTAGATCATGCTTTAACCGATAAATTGACTTTAAAAGGAGCTTTTTACAAGTCACAGCTCGATCTTGATGATAAAGGTGCAAGCCTGGGAGATCCCATAGAAGAAGACGGTGAGCCGGTTTATAACATGCGAAGCAGAGGTTATAGCACCTCAACACGTAGCGATGATAACAGCGTTATACAATTTGACCTTATAGGTGACGAACTTTATACCGGTTCTATTTATCACACTTTTCAGGTAGGTTTTGATTACAGAAAAACAGATTATAGCACATTGAGCCTAACTGCAAATAATGCAGATGTGGTAGATGTTTTTGGCACCAACTCAAATGATCTGCCAGCGATCGAATTTGGCGCAGCAAGAACCGGAGGAGCAGAATCAAAATCTATTGGGTTTGTAGCTCAGGATGTGATTACTTTTAACTCCTGGTTTAAAACATTCTTAGGTTTACGCTATAGCTCGACTGAAACCATTCAGGATACTGAGAATAACAAAAGCGATGCTTTTAACCCGTTAGGGGGTGTGATACTTACTCCGCTGGAGAATGTAAATGTTTTTGCTTCTTATACTAACAGTTCTTATCCCCGTTCGGCTTCGCGCTTAAGCGAAAATGGCGAAGAATTAGGTAATGAACGCTATGACCAACTGGAAGCTGGTATTAAAACAAATTGGTTTAACAGCCGCTTGCGATTTAACCTTACCTTTTTCAAAATTAATAACAAGGATATAAATCTTCCTGTTTATGATGAAAATTGGGTTGCAACCGGGTTTTATCAAAAAGGTGGAAATGATCAGCGCCAAGGTGTAGAAGTAGAATTAACTGGTAGATTACTAAGTAATCTTGAGATTGTAACGGGTTACTCTTATATAGACGCACAGTACAAAGAGCACACATCTTATGTTTATGGTTCTGCTCCTTTAAACACGCCAAAACATACCTTTAATGTATATGCCAATTATCATTTTCTGGGGGATCTTTCAGGATTATCTGTGGGTGGTGGCGCATATTATACGGGTAAAAGGCCTATCAACGACTGGTCTGCAGGACCTGTAACCCATGAAGGTATTGTTCCTAATCAGGAACCTTTTGATGTAGAAGCCTACACACTAGTTAATCTTCAGGCAGGCTATGAGTTTAACTCAAACTGGAATGTGAGATTACTGGTAAACAATTTGTTTAATGAAATAGGCTACAACGCATACAGAACCAGGTTTATTAATCAAACCGATCCCAGAACTTTTGCGGCTGTACTTAATTACAGATTTTAATCCCTCACAAACTTTTAATTCCCCGGGGTCTAACTCGGGGAAATAAAAGTTTGTATTAAGCACAAAAGTTAGCATCTTAGCGCAAAAATCGGCTGTAGTGAGCAAAAATCGGTTTAGAATATAAATTTATCTCAACATTTTTCGCGATGAGCAAAAAGAAAAAATACACTGTTAGAAAGTTCATTAATGATGTGCACTTATGGTTAGGTCTGGGAAGCGGGATAATTTTATTTCTTGTGTGCCTTAGCGGTACAATGCTCACTTTTGAAGAAGAGATAAAAGATTTGTTCGCAAGTGAGATGGAGATTACTCCCACAGATCAACCGCTAAGTATAGAAAATCTCACAGATAAGCTTAAAAAAGAAGGAAGTGTGGCAAGCATTACTATTAGTGACGCTGCAGAAACTCCTTATGAATTCAGAATAAAAACTTCACCTGAAGACAGAAGAGGCACTCCTTATTTTGTAGATCAATACACCGGTAATATTCAGGCCGCAGAAAAATCTTCGCTTGATGGTTTCTTTATGACCATGTTTAGAATGCACCGCTGGTTGTTATTTGATTCTAGTATTGGCAGACCTATTGTTGGGATTGCAACCTTATTTTTCTTCTTTATTGCTGTTACCGGAGTTGTATTGTGGTTTCCCAAAAAAGTAAGCTGGAAGAGCATAAAACCCGGTTTTAAGATCAAATTTTCAGCAAATTGGAAACGTATTAATCACGATCTGCATAATACGCTTGGTTTTTACGCCTGCATTTTTTTAATCATTATGTCACTTACCGGTTTGTGCTGGTCATTTGCATGGTATCGAGATGCCGGTACCGCAGTTTTAGGTGCACAAATATTTGGTAATCGCGGCGGAGGTCCTAAAATTGAAACCACGCTAGATTCTACTGCAACTACTTTAACATATAGCCAACTTCTTAAAGTGGTTGATCGCGAACTGGATTACTCTGGTAAAACAACACTTAATTTGCCTTCCGGCGAAAATGAACCTGTAAGTGTGCATAAGATAAACACCTCAAGCTGGTCGCCGGTAAGCGCAGATCAACTTGTACTTGCTCAGGATGGCAATGTTTTATCTAAAGAAATTTTTAGAGATAAGCCGGTAAATGTTCAGATCGCTTCACTAATAAAACCAATCCATACCGGGCAGATATATGGCACATTTTCTAAGATAATATATTTTCTCGCCTGCCTTATTGCTACCAGTTTACCTATAACAGGAACTATCATTTGGTTGAACAAAATGAAAAAGAAGAATAAGAAGAATGCTAAAACGGCTCCTGTTTCATAAATAAATGTTATTCTGGGTTTAGCTCTGTATTAAAACTTTAGTTTTTTCATTAACTTACTCTAAAAAAGTAACTTATGGAAAACAGGAGGTCATTTATAAAGAAATCTGGAATATTTGTAGCTGCGTCAACTTTACCATTTCCCAATATTCTATTTGGTAAACCAAAAGAAAAACTTGGTATCGCCTTATTAGGGTTAGGAGGTTATAGCACTAATCAACTTGCTCCTGCTTTGCAGCTTACAGATCACTGTGAGTTAAAAGGAATCGTAACCGGTAGCCCGGAAAAAATTCCTGTTTGGCAAAAGAAATATAACATTCCTGACGCAAACGTGTACAACTATGACAATATGCACGAGATAGCAAACAATGACGACATTGATGTTATTTACATTGTTACTCCCACTTTTTTACATAAAAAATATGCTGTTATGGCAGCAGATACGGGGAAGCATGTTTGGTGTGAAAAGCCCATGGCAATTACCGCAGATGAATGCCAAACTATTATTGATGCCTGTAATAAGAATAAAGTAAAACTCGCTATAGGTTATCGTATGCAGCATGAACCGGTCACACAAACTATTATTGGCTGGGCAGATACTAAACCGTATGGAGCTATACAAAGTGTAAAGACTGAAGCTGGTTTTAGAATTGGGCAAAGTGGCGGCTGGCGGCTGGACGGGGCAAAAGGTGGTGGCGCTATGTACGACATGGGCGTTTATCCTCTAAATGCAACGCGATACAGTACAGGTTTGGAACCTATTTCTGTATCTGCAAAGCATGAGACAAAAAGAACTGACCTATTTAAAAATAACGCGCATGAGATCACCTATTTTGATCTTGAATTTCCTGGCGGTATAAAAGCAGATTGCAGGGTGACTTATGCAGATTCTATTAACTACCTTGATGTCACCTGTGCAGATGGCAGTTACAGGCTTGAGCCATTTTCAAGTTATACCGGTGTAAAAGGTACTACTAGTGATGGTAAAGTATTGCAACCATTTAAAGGCAATGAGCAAGCAAAACAAATGGATGACGATGCACTGGCAATTATGCAGAATAAGTCTATGCTTGTTCCTGGTGAAGAAGGTAAGCGCGATATACGCATTGTAGAAGCAATCTATAAATCAGCTGAAAATGACGGGCAGGTTATTAATTTATAACCTAAACTTCAAAGTAATGTTTTGTGCGCTCATCAGAAGTGAGCAATCTAACCCGAGTTTTATCTGAAGTTGACAGATTTAAAAAAGAGAATTTTCGTGTAATTGTATTGAAGTTAAATTCATAATCATACAAATCACTTTCACCGGACTTATCTGATCTGGAATGTGATAGTAAGAGTTTGGTAAGTGTTTTTCTAAAGTCATATTCTATCTTTAGAAGTTCTTCTACCTGATCACATTTACTGGAATTATCGGGGGTCCAATTAATCCTCATTAAAAAGGGTATTTTTACAATTCATTGCAAAAATACCCTTTTTTTATTCTTTAACAAATTGTTAAGACAACTTATCGTAATCGTTAAGTTTAATTCTCAACAGATTCATTGGCATAAATCCATTTAGTAATGCCGCCCTCAAGATCATATATTTCCTGAAAACCCGCTTCTTCCATGATTTTAACGCATTTTGCACTACGACCACCTTTCTGGCAGTAAACCACTATAGGCTTCGATTTATCAAGTGCAGATATATTCTTTTCAAAATTTTCATCGTAAACCACGTTTTGAGCATCCTTAATATGCCCAGACTTGTACTCTGGTTTCGTGCGAACATCTACAATTTGCACCTCGTCTAACTTCATCAATTCTTTCATTTCATTAACCGAAACGACCTCTACTCCTGTAGCAGCTTTTGCTTTCTTACAAGAATAAACTGAGGCTACAACAAGTACTAAAAGAGCAGCGTAAAATATTGATTTCATAGCGTTTTATGTTGCTGAGAAGCTACTCGTCCTGATAGGTGACATCGCCATCCCATTCATTGAAGCCTCCCATGAGGTTATATGTATTTTCAAAACCTAACTTATCCATGATCTGGCAAGCCTGACCACTTCTGTTACCAGAGCGACAGTAGATGTAATAGTTTTTAGATTTATCGAGTTTTTCTACTTCATCTATAAAACCCTGTCCTTTATAAATGTCTATATGTTTAGAATCTGGTATAATACCTCCATCTACTTCTTCCTGGGTTCTTACATCTAATACAACTGCATCTTTATCATTCGCGATGCTTTCTTCCCATTCTTCTTGTGTGATGTTCTTCATTCTTATACTGTTATTGTGCTAAAGTGTCTATAATTAATTTTAAGTCACGCTTTATGTTGGTGCGCTTTTACCTTAAATCCTTACAAATCTAAAAATTAAACCTGATTTACAGGTATAAAAAATCCGAAGTAACACCTACTCCGGATCTATATTTATCTATTGAGTTAATTTAAGCTTTAATAGAGCAGCCAATTGCTTTAGTAGTTTCTACTTCTACTTTTTTACCTGCAAGTAACGCATCAACCGCTTCTTCAACAAACCTTTTATCTACGCTTTCTGGTTCTCGTACACTGTCATCTATAGCGCCTATATATCTCACTATGTTATTATCATCTTCTTTTTGAAGAACAAAAACGTGAGGTGTTTTATTAGCGCCATATTTAGGAAATACTTTTTGACCTTGATCTACAAGATATGGAAATGTATACTGCTTCTGTTTTGCACGCTTCTGCATTATAGAAAAGCTTTCTCCGGGTTTAACACTGGGATTGTTTGGGTTGATCGCGATTACCGGGTAACCCAGCTCACTATATTTCTTATCAAGTGCAAGAATGCGATCTTCATTAGCAGCCGCAAATGGGCACGTATTACAGGTAAATACAATTATAAATCCTTTGGCTTCAGTATAATCACTTAAAGAAACCATGTTACCGTCAACATTTTTTAAGCTAAAATCTACAGCTTCATCTCCTACTGCATAACCAGAAGCACTTAAATCAAAATTCTCAACAGCAAACGCTGAGATGATGATCACAATTGCTACAACGGTTAGCACCTTTAACATTCTCATTTTGTACTATGCATTTAAATTTTTAATTAACAAACCCTTCAACTTCTTGTTTAAGTTCATCATAGCTGAAAGAGCGCTCGTAAAATTTACGATGATTTGCATCGTAAATAAGGGTTGCAGGTATTGCCCCGCTCCAGGTCGAATCTACTTTGGGTATCCAGTCATTGCCTTTAGGATCGTCTAAAAGCACCACTTCTGCCTCTATATTATGTTTTTTAATATAAGGGACAAGGCGTGTCTCTAATTGTTTAGGGAAATCAAGACTTACTAGGGTTAGTTCTACACCTTTATGGGCATATTCCTTTCTTATCTTTTGAAAAGATGGCAATTCTTCAATACATGGTTTACACCAGGTTGCCCAAAAATTTATAATATGTAATTTGTCATCTTCTTTATAAAGAAGCTTTTCAAATTCATTGAAAGAATAAGATACAACTTTAATCTCATTTTCATCCTTAACTACCGATTTTTGATCTGAATTTACCGATAAATCAGCGTTCTCTGCCGATTTTTCATTTTTACAGGAAATCATCAGAAGTGTAACAAATACAGTTAAAATCAATCGAAGGCTCAAGAAAATATTATTTTTTGCAAAATTAATAATAAGATAATCACCACTTTGCATTTTAAGAATACTATAACATTCTAAATTAGATAAAAGCATCCTACCTTCAAATGTTAAATCTCTCTATATTTTCAAAAATATTCAAAAATCTATTATACATTTGTACATACAAATATTGTACATACGTATATGAAAATTGAAGAAGTCATAAAAACTGCAACCGCTATAGACCTTCCTACAAAAACGGTAATTAACCTGATGTATACCACAAGAGTTATGGAAGAAGCTGTATCTGCAATTTTAAAGGAGTATGACTTAACAACTCCTCAATACAATGTTTTGAGAATTCTGCGTGGTCAAAAAGGAACTCCGGCGAGTCTTTCTTGCATACAAGAGCGCATGGTAGATAAAAATAGTAATACAACCCGTCTGGTAGATAAGCTCATTAAAAAGGCTTACGCAGATCGCAGAATATGCCCGCATAACAGGAGAATGGTTGAGATTATCATTACAGAAGATGGTCTTGAGATTCTTAAAACACTTGACCCTATCACAAAGGAAACAAATGCGAAAATGCTCGAAAACCTTGCTGATAAAGAAATTGAAACCCTAAATAATTTACTTGACAAAATAAGAACTCATGAATAACTATATAGAAGCTTTAAAATGGCGTTATGCCACTAAGAAGTTTGATACTTCTAAAAAAGTAGCAGCAGAAGATCTAAATATTTTAAAAGAGGCTATGCAATTGTCTGCTTCGTCTTATGGTCTTCAGCCCTATAAAATATTTGTGATTGAAGATCAGGAAATAAGAAAGCAATTACAACCCGCTGCTTACGGCCAGAGCCAAATAGTTGATGCTTCACATCTAATCGTAATTGCAAACAAAGCCGATTTTGACGAAAACCTGGTAGACAGTTATGTTGATGAAATAAGTAAAGTAAGAGGTATAGAACCCGCTCAACTTAGCGGTATGGCAGATTATATGAAAAAGAATGTGGTTGATCTTGCAGCTGAAATGAAAGCTCAATGGACAGCCAAGCAAACCTATATTGTTTTAGGCAATCTTCTTGCAGCCGCTGCCCAACTTAAAATCGATACCTGCCCTATGGAAGGTTTTGATGCTAAGAAATTCAATAAAATCCTGGGCTTAGCTAATAATGACTACAATGCTTCAGTAATTGTGGCTTTAGGTTACCGCAGCGCAGATGACGCTACGCAACACCTCCCTAAAGTTAGAAGACCCCAGGAAGTCCTTTTTGAAACTATTTAATTTTTTTTGTTTTAAACATTTGTATATACAATAATTAATATCTAAAATCACCATGAAAACAACAGTAAAATCAATTTTAATTCTGGCAATTGCCGCAACAACTGCTTCTTTCACTTCTAACCTTTTAGAGAAAGTGAGTATTAAAGAGAGTACCATTAAATGGGAAGGTAAAAAAGTAACAGGCTCTCATAACGGTACAATTAATCTTAAAGAAGGTTATTTTGAAATGGAAAATGACGAGATCAAAGGAGGTAAATTTGTCATCGATATGACTTCTCTTGTTTCTACAGATCTTACCGGCGATAGTAAAGGTAAATTAGAAGGTCACTTAAAGAGTGATGATTTCTTTGGTACAGACAGTCATCCTGAAGCTACTTTGGTAATAACAAACACTACAAAAACGGGTACAGGTTATAAAGTAACAGGTGATATTACAATTAAAAAAACTACACAGCCTATAACTTTTGATCTTGATGTAGACGATAATACCGCAACTACACAATTAACCATTGACCGTAGTAAATTTGACATTCGTTATGGTTCTGGTAGCTTCTTTGATAATTTAGGAGACAAAACGATCTATGACGATTTCACTCTTGATGTAGAATTAAAATTCTAAGAATTATTTTTAATTATCTGTTTAAAAATAGTTTGTCTTTTAAACATCTATTTCTATCTTTGAATTTCAAATTATGAAAAACAGAACAGTAAATACTTGGTGGTGGATCTCGCAGCAGTAATGTCGTGATTGATACCTTGTTTATAAAACATATAAAAGGCTTGTCATCACGACAAGCCTTTTTTGTTGCATAAAATATTAAAAGACCAACTAGATTTTTTCTCGAAATATCAGGAAATGAAATACAAATTAAAAACCTTCAGCAAAAAGCTTCTCGCAGATACCTTAACACCCGTTTCAGTGTATTTGAGATTGCGAGACAAATTTCCCAATAGCCTGTTGCTTGAAAGTAGCGATTACCACGCAAATGACAATACATTCAGCTACGTTTGCTGTAATCCTATTGCCTCTATTAAAGTTCAAAACGAAATAATAGAACAACATTTCCCAGACGGATCGACCAAAAAGCAAAATATAGACTCAGAAACTAATGTTGTAGCTATTCTAGAAGATTTTGCAAAATCATTTAAAACTGAAACTTCAGATCATAAGTTCATTCACAATGGTCTTTTTGGTTACATGTCTTACGATGCGGTGCGGTATTATGAGCAGATAAAAATTGCAAAAAAGCAGGGTGATCTGGAAATTCCTGATATTTACTATGCTGTTTACGGTAATATTATCGCCATAAATCATTTTAATAATGAAGCATATATATTCTCGCATTCCCTTTCCGGCGAAAATAACGTAGGTCAGATTGAGCAATTATTAAAGGTCAAAAATTTCGCAGAATATCATTTCTCGCGTAGCGGGAAACCTTCGGCTAATATTACAGATGAAGATTTTAAGGATTTAGTGGTAACCTGCAAAAAACACTGCCAGCGTGGTGATGTTTTCCAGATAGTTCCCTCAAAGCGATTTTCACAAGGTTTTAATGGCGATGAGTTTAATGTATATCGCGCATTGCGCAGCATAAATCCGTCTCCTTATTTATTTTATTTCGATTACGGAAACTTTAAAATATTTGGTAGTTCGCCAGAAGCTCAGCTTATTGTAAAAGATGGCAAAGCAGAAATTCACCCTATTGCCGGCACATTCAAACGTACCGGGAATGATGAAAAAGATGCAGAACTCGCAAAAAAATTATCTGAAGATATTAAAGAAAACAGCGAGCATGTTATGCTTGTCGATCTGGCTCGCAACGATCTTAGTCGCAACGGCTCAAATGTAAAAGTAGAAACTTACAGAGAAGTTCAGTTTTTCTCGCACGTGCTTCATCTTGTAAGCAAAGTTACGGGAACAATTCATCCTAAAACTTCTACTATGCAGGTTGTCGCAGATACTTTCCCAGCAGGTACATTAAGCGGAGCGCCTAAATATATGGCCATGCAACTCATAGAAAAATTTGAAACTGTTAATCGCGATTTCTATGGCGGTGCGATAGGTTTTATGGATTTTGAAGGTAATTTTAACCACGCCATAATAATAAGATCATTCCTAAGTAAAAACCATCAATTACATTATCAGGCAGGTGCGGGAATCGTAAGTGATAGTGTTCCTGAAAACGAACTTCAGGAAGTGTATAATAAATTAGGTGCCCTTACTAAAGCACTAGAACTGGCAGAAGAAATTTAGAGATGAAAAAAAAGGTATTGGTAATAGATAATTACGACAGCTTTGTTTACAACCTCGTTCACTATCTTGAAGATCTTGATTGTGAGGTAACGGTTATTCGTAATGATAAATTAAAAATTGAAGAGGTTGCGGCCTATGATAAAATTTTACTTTCTCCCGGCCCCGGCATCCCTGATGAAGCTGGTCTTCTTAAAGCAATAATTAAACAATATGCACCTTCAAAAAGTATCTTTGGCGTTTGTCTGGGTCAGCAGGCAATTGGTGAAGTATTCGGCGGTAAACTAACTAATCTTGACCATGTTTTTCACGGTGTTGCTACAACTGCAAAACAAACTGTAAAAAATGAACACCTGTTTAAAGATATCGCAGAAGAGTTTGAGATAGGCAGATATCATTCCTGGGTTGTTTCTCCAGACGGATTCCCCGGCGAACTAGAAATTACCTCGGTAGACATCAACGGTCAGATCATGTCGCTTAGACATCGCTCTTATGATGTGCGCGGCGTGCAATTTCACCCCGAGTCTGTCTTAACTCCTGAAGGAAAAAAGATCATTAAAAACTGGGTAGAAGCATAGAAAAATCGGTGTTTTACGGCACAAAATCGATTAAAACAACCCATAATTAACCCTTTTAAAGGGATTTTCGCTTAAAGCGAAATGAGATAAAATAAAATGAAACAAATACTCAACAGATTAATAAATCACGAGATTTTAACCAAAGCTGAAGCGCGCGAAGTGCTGGTTAACATTTCTGAAGGTAAATACAATCAAAGTCAGATCTCTGCTTTTCTCACCGTTTACATGATGCGTAGCATTACTGTAGAAGAGCTTGAGGGTTTTAGAGATGCACTTCTTGATCTGTGCGTGGCGGTAGATTTTACTGACTACAATTCTATAGATCTTTGCGGTACAGGTGGTGACGGGAAAAATACATTCAATATTTCAACGCTTTCCTCATTTGTGGCTGCCGGTGCGGGTATAAATGTGACAAAGCACGGTAATTATGGTGTTTCTTCCGTTAGTGGTAGCAGCAATGTGATGGAGCATCTGGGCATTAAATTCAGCAATGATAAAGACTTTTTAAAACGCTGCCTTGATGAAACCGGAATTTGCATTCTGCACGCTCCCCTATTTCACCCGGCTATGAAAAACGTTGGTCCTATTCGTAAAGAACTAGGCGTAAAAACCTTCTTTAATATGCTGGGACCCATGGTAAATCCGGCGTTTCCTAAAAATCAATTGGTTGGAGTTTTTAATCTGGAATTGGCTCGTATGTATGGGTATCTCTATCAAAAAAGTGATAAGAATTTTACGATTCTGCATTCAACTGATGGTTATGACGAAATTTCGCTTACGGGGAAAACAAAAGCGATTCGCAACACTAGCGAGCGTATGTTGACCGCAGAAGATTTTGGCGTAAGCCAGATAAAACAGGAAGAAATTTACGGTGGTGACAGTATAGAAAGTTCAGCTAAGATTTTTATGGAAGTTATTAGCGGAAAAGGAACTGAAGCGCAAAACAATGTAGTTTCTGCAAATGCAGGAATGGCAATCGCAACCGTAGAAAACCTTTCACCAAAAGCAGGATTTGAAAAAGCAAAAGAATCCCTACTTTCCGGCAAAGCACTAGAAAAGCTGAATAAACTAATTGAATTAAGTCAATAAAAAAGCTCCTCTCCTTAAAAAGGAGGGGTGGCAGCGTAAGCTGACGGGGTGGTTTTTTAACTCATTCTATAGCATTCAGGAAAAAAGAGAAATGAATATTCTAGATAAAATAGTCGCAGACAAATACAAAGAAATCGCTTTAAAAAAGGGATTAATACCTGTTTCTCAGCTCGAAAAATCGGTGCTTTTTGACCGAAAATCGGCCAGTTTGAGCCAAATTTTAAGCACGAGCAAAACCGGAATTATTGCAGAACACAAGCGTCGTTCGCCAAGTAAATCGATTATAAACCATGATTTAAATGTTCAGGATGTTGCGCTGGGTTATGAAAAAGCCGGTGTTTGTGGAATGTCTGTTTTAACTGATGGTAAATATTTTGGAGGTTCGCTTGACGATCTTTTAATTGCTCGTGCGGCGACAAATTTTCCGCTTTTGCGAAAGGAATTCATTATTGATGAATACCAGATCATTGAAGCAAAAGCTCACGGTGCAGATGTGATTTTATTGATCGCAGCTGTACTTTCGCGAAAGCAAATAATGACCCTTTCACAGGTTGCAAAAAGTTTAGGGCTTGATGTTTTGCTTGAAGTGCATAATCTTGACGAACTAGAAAAATCGATTATGCCGTCGCTCGATATGCTAGGTGTGAATAACAGAAACTTGAAAACTTTTGAAGTTAGTCTGGAAACCAGCAAATCGCTTTCTGAGCAAATCCCAGATGATTTTATAAAAGTTTCAGAGAGCGGAATTAGTAATATTGAGGCGATAAAAGAGCTGCAGCCGTTTGGCTATAAAGGTTTTCTAATTGGTGAAAACTTCATGAAAACTGATAATCCCGGTGCGGCAGCAAAAGAATTTATAGATAGTTTAGCGTAGTTAAACAAATAACCCTGCTCCCCTACTTTTCAAGGAGGGGAAAATTTCAGCTTACTGAAATAGGGGTGGTTAAGAAAACTCTAGAGGAATTAAGTTATGAAACTCAAAGTTTGTGGTATGAAATACAATCCAGCCGAGGTCGCAGCACTTCAGCCGGACTATCTGGGTTTTATTTTCTATGAAGATTCGCCACGCCATTTTGAGGGCGATATTCCAGAATTACCTGAAAAAATAAAGAAAGTAGGCGTTTTTGTTGATGAAGAAATGGATACAATTCTGGAGAAAGTAGAACTGTATGACTTTGATGTTATTCAACTTCACGGTAATGAAAGTGTCGAGTTTTGCCGCGAACTGGAGCAGGAATTATACAATGAACCTCATCAAGTAGAAGTCTGGAAGGTATTCGGCATAAAAGATACTTTTGATTTTTCTATTCTTGATGAATACGAACCTTATGTAGATAAATTTCTTTTTGACACAAAAGGAAAAGCAAAAGGCGGAAACGGTTATACTTTTGACTGGCAGATCTTAAAAAAATACGAGTCGGACAAACCTATAATCCTTAGCGGCGGAATAGGTTTAGACGAAATTGACGCTCTAAAGGCGATTTTTAACACAGATCTCCCGATTTATGCGGTAGATGTGAATAGCAAGTTTGAAGACAAACCCGGCTTAAAAAACGTTAGAAAATTGGAAGATTTTATAAAAGAAATAAAAATACATGATTGATGAGGAAACCTTTTCTTCAAGAATAGGAATTTAAAACAGGAATATCAGCGCAGCGCCTATTTTTAAAATACGGTTTCGCCCAAGCGAAAATTCCTAAGAAAAGGCATCTTTTTTCTTTGGTTCGTTTCTTTTGGGTGAGCAAAAGAAATGAACAGACAAAAAATAAAATTATGAACTATAACGTAAACGAAAAGGGATATTACGGTGACTTCGGTGGAGCATACATCCCGGAAATGCTGTATCCTAACGTAGAAGAGCTACGCCAGAATTATATAAAAATCATGCAGCAGGATGATTTTCAGGAAGAATTTCACCAACTGCTTAAAGAATATGTAGGCCGTCCTACTCCGCTGTATTATGCAAAACGCTTTTCAGAAAAATATGGCGCAAAAGTTTATCTCAAACGTGAGGATCTTTGCCATACCGGTGCGCACAAAGTAAACAATACGATTGGCCAGATCTTAATGGCGCAACGTCTTGGTAAAAAACGAATTATCGCAGAAACCGGCGCAGGGCAACATGGTGTAGCGACCGCAACTGTTTGTGCGCTGATGGGTCTGGAATGCATAGTTTATATGGGTTCTGTAGATATTAAAAGACAAGCTCCTAATGTGGCTCGTATGAAAATGCTTGGCGCAAAAGTTGTCCCGGCAGTTTCGGGAAGTAAAACGCTAAAGGATGCCACAAACGAGGCCATTCGCGACTGGATTAATAATCCTACAGATACGCATTATATCATTGGCAGTGTTGTTGGTCCACACCCATATCCTGATATGGTGGCACGTTTTCAAAGTGTGATTTCGCAGGAAATAAAAAAACAATTACTTGAAAAAGAAGGCCGTGAAGAACCTGATTTTGTAGTCGCTTGTGTAGGTGGCGGCAGCAATGCGGCAGGTGCTTATTATCATTATCTGGATAATCCCAAAGTGGGAATTATTGCCGTTGAAGCAGCCGGAAAAGGAATTGATACCGGCGAGAGCGCCGCAACCTCAGCATTAGGAAAAGAAGGAATTATTCACGGTAGTAAAACACTTCTCATGCAAACTGAGGACGGACAAATTACTGAACCGTATTCCATCTCTGCCGGACTCGATTACCCCGGTGTTGGCCCTATGCACGCGCATTTGTTTAGAAGTGGTCGCGGGGAGTTTATTTCTGTCACAGATGATGACGCGATGTTAGCAGGACTTGAACTAAGTAAGCTTGAAGGTATTATTCCGGCAATCGAGACTGCTCATGCACTAGCGATTTTTAAAACACGTAAATTTAAAAAGGATGATGTTGTTGTGGTGAATCTAAGCGGTCGCGGTGATAAAGATCTTAATACGTATATAGAATATTTTAATTTGGCTTAGGCCAGATTAATTTTTTCATTTCCGCGAAGGCGGAAATCTCAACCGGCGCCGTTCACGATGGAGGAGTTATTTTACACATATATTCTTACCAACAAAAATCACACGGTTCTTTATATTGGAGTAACTAATAATTTAAAAAGGAGAATAAAACAGCATAAACAGAAAAGCAACAAAGGCTTCACAGGCAGATATAATGTTGATAAATTGGTGTATTTTGAATCAACTCCCTATGTAAATAACGCGATTAAAAGAGAAAAACAACTCAAAAAGTGGAACAGGGAGGGGAAAGAGAATTTAATCCACGAAATTAATCCAGATTGGAATGATCTGAGTTGGATGCTTGAATAACAAATGTTCTAACAAAAAATTAAATTGAATGCCAAAGATTTCCGCCTTCGCGGAAATAACTAGAAAAATATAAAAATGAACAGAATCAATCAAAAATTAGCTGAAGACAAAAAGCTACTTTCTATATATTTTACAGCCGGTTATCCTTCAAAAAAGGATACGGTTTCGATAATCCAGGATCTTGAAAAAAGTGGGATCGATATGATCGAGATTGGCTTGCCTTTTAGCGATCCGCTGGCAGACGGGCCTACAATTCAGGAGAGTTCTACCGCAGCTTTAAAAAATGGAATGACCACTTCTCTGTTGTTTGAACAACTTAAAGATATTCGCAAAAACGTTTCTATACCCTTGATTATTATGGGATATTTTAATCCGGTGCTGCAATTTGGTGTTGAGAAGTTCTGTGCAAAATGTGAGGAAATAGGTATTGACGGGCTCATTTTACCTGACCTCCCACTTGCTGAATACGAGGAGCATTACAAACCTATTTTTGATAAACACAACCTGAGAAATATTTTCCTGATCACACCGCAAACTTCAGATGAGCGCATCCAGCAGATCGATGAAGCTTCAAACGCATTTATTTACATGGTAAGCAGCGCAAGTACTACTGGCAAAACGAGTGGCTTTGGTGATGCACAAACCGCTTATTTTGACCGAATATCGGCTCTGGAGCTTAAAAATCCCCAGATTGTAGGTTTTGGTATAAACAATGCTGAAACATTTACTTCCGCTACAGCGAAAGCGAAAGGCGCGATCATAGGTTCAGCATTTATAAAGCATTTAACTGAAGAAGGCACAGGAAAAATCGCCGATTTTGTATCAAAAATCAGGTGAAACTGATCGAAAATTGACTCATTAAGAACAGTTTAACCTCTCTTTAAAACAAATTAACGCCTTCATCTTTTAATTTAGAGGTATAATTTAAAAAGACAACGAGATGGATAAGAAATTTGAAAGAAAGACAGAACAAACGACTCCTACTAATCCTACAGGGAACAGAAATGTAGAGACAAATAAGGTAGATATAGACGAGAAAACAATTAAAAAACAAGAAAACAAAAAATAACTAATCATATCATTAATCAACTGAAAAACCCGGTTCAGCAATCTGACCCGGGTTTTTTATGTTCATTCATGTTTCCCTGTGGAAATGCTATTCTACTTTATCAGTAGCTAATTTGTAAGTAGGATCTTCCATAATATTTACATCAATAATGGCTTCAGCGTTTTTAAGCAATTTTATACAGTCCTTACTTAAATGTCTTAGATGAACTTTCTTGCCAGCCTTGTGATAGCGTTGTGTCACCACGTTTAAAGCTTCAATGGCAGACATATCTGAAACACGACTTTCTTTAAAATCAATTATGACATTCTCAGGGTCATTTGCCACATCAAATTTCTCAGTAAACGCAGTTGTAGAAGCAAAGAACAGCGGGCCAAATATTTCGTAGTGCTTTACACCATCTTCATCAACATATTTTCTGGCTCTAATTCTTTTAGCGCTTTCCCAGGCAAAAAACAAAGCAGAGAGAATAACACCTACTAACACGGCCAAAGCTAAATTGTGCAAGATAATTGTAATAAGAGTAACGATTATAACGAGGAAAATATCTTTTTTAGGCACTTTATTAAATATTCTCAAGCTTACCCATTCAAAAGTTCCTATAGCAACCATAATCATAACTCCTACTAAAGCCGCCATGGGCAGTTTTTCAATTATAGGAGCACCAAATAAAATAATGGCCAGAATTGTTAATGATGCTATTATTCCAGACAAACGTGCTCTTGACCCTGCAGATAGATTAACTAAAGTTTGAGCGATCATAGGGCAACCACCCATCCCAAAGAAAAGACCATTTAAAATATTAGAACCGCCCTGAGCAATACATTCTCTGTTTCCGTTTCCTTTAGTCTCGGTTATTTCATCAACTAAACTGAGTGTAAGTAAACCTTCGGTTAATCCCACAGCGGCCATAATCATAGAATAAGGCGCGATCAACTTTAGCGTTTCCCAGTTAATGGGAATATTAGGTAGGTGAAAAGGAGGAAAACCACCGCTCACAGAGGCAATATCTTTTACTGTTTTGGTTTCAATTCCGAGAAAATAAACCAGTATAAATATCACTATAATAGCAACTAGTGAAGACGGGACCGCTTTTGTCACCTTAGGTAATAACACCACAATTGCTATAGTTAAGGCCACTAAACCAGCCATAATGAACAAAGCACTTCCAGAAAGCCAAACTGTATCACCATTTAATACCGTTTTAAACTGTTCTAATTGCGACATAAATATGATTATTGCTAACCCGTTTACAAAGCCAAACATTACGGGATGCGGAACTAAGCGTATAAATTTACCCAGTTTAAAAAGCCCTATTAAAAACTGAATCACACCAGCTAAAGCAACAGCAGCAAGAACATACTCTAACCCGTTTGAATTCATCAGGGCAATCAATGTAATTACTGTAGCTCCTGCTCCACCAGAGATCATGCCTGGTCTGCCTCCAAATATTGCAGTAACCAGACCAGCTATAAAAGAAGCATATAACCCCATTAATGGCGGGAAGCCAGCCAGTATGGCAAATGACAGCGATTCTGGGATCATGGTCATAGCCACAGTTAAACCTGCCAATACCTCTGTTTTATAATTTACCTTTTGCGATAAATCAAATAAGTTGAATACTTTTTTCATAAAAATGATAGAAATATGTTGTGGTATGGTTTCTTAATTAGAAAACAAGTAGGTTAAATGCCAATTAATTTTATTGAGAATATCGAATAAGGATTCGAAAAATGATTTTGAAGTTATTTCCTGACTTAAATACTTAATTAAGACGAAGTAACCGCGATAAAATGAACTACGTTTTCACAATATCGCTGCAAAAATAACCTTTTTAATCAAAATCACAAGACGTTATAAAACACCTGTTCCTTCTTTTTTAAACCTGTTTAAGGCGATTTTTCTTGCTGTAGAAAAAATTAAAAATTGTAGCCTTCTTATGAAAAAAGCTTAATGCTGTTAAAGATTTTATAATCCCCCTTATATCTTTTAGTTAAGAGAAATGAATAGCTAAATTTCATCAAAAAATAATTGATAATGAAAAAGATATACTCGGCCATCCTTATGGCGCTCATTATGGCTTCATGTTCTGATAAGGTAACTAAGGAAGAAAAGAAAGAACTGGCAGATAATGGCACCACTTCGGTAGAAACAGCTATAGGCCCATTAGAACTGGTTTCCCCATACACTTCAAAATCTGTGAGCAATAATAGACTGTTATTGAATGGCCAGAAGGTATGACGCCGCAGGCACCAGAAGGTTTTACAGTAACTCGTTTTGCAGACAATCTGGAACACCCACGGTGGACATATATTGCACCTAACAACGACATTTTTGTAGCAGAAGCTAACACCAGTAACAGCGCAGATCGCGTTACGCTATTGAGAGATACAGATGAAGATGGTGAAGTTGATGAACGCATGATCTTTAAAGATGGGCTCAATCAAAACTTTGGGATGCTTGCTCTTAACGGCTACTTCTATATTGCAAATACAGATGGTCTTTACCGCTGGCCATATAAAGAGGGCGACACTAAACTGGAAGGTGAAGGTGAAAAAATTGTAGATCTTTCTGCAAGTGGTTATAATAATCACTGGACGCGAAATATAATCACCAATGAAGCTGGTGATAAGATTTATATCTCTGTGGGTTCATCAAGCAATGTGGGTGAACACGGAATGGAAAAAGAAGTTAGACGTGCAAATATATTAGAAGTTAACCCTGACGGAAGCGGTGAAATAGTTTACGCTAATGGTTTACGTAACCCTGTGGGTATGGACTGGAATCCTGTGACCGGAGATCTTTGGACAGCTGTGAATGAGCGAGACGAATTAGGTAATAACCTGGTTCCCGATTATATCACAAGTGTAAAAAAAGGTGGTTTTTATGGGTGGCCGTTTAGTTATTATGGTCAAATAAAAGATCCCCGTTGGGAAGATGAGCCACACGATTCATTAGTAGCGGCAGCAATTGTGCCAGATGTGCCTGTAGGCAGTCACACAGCATCTTTAGGCTTAACTTTCTATACAGCAGATGATTTTCCCGCTGAATATAAAAATGGAGCTTTTGTAGGTCAACACGGTTCATGGAATAGAAAACCTTTTTCAGGATATAAAGTACTTTATTTACCTTTTGACCAGGGAAAACCACGGGAACCACAGGATTTTTTAACCGGGTTCATTGCAAATGAAGAAAATAGTGAAGTATATGGCAGACCAGTTTGTGTCGCCGTAGCACCAGACGGCTCTCTTCTTGTAAACGATGATGACAGTGGTATAATCTGGAAAGTAACTGCTAACAAATAAAAAAATTGCAAAAACAACTAATCGGCCTGCTGCTTTTCACAGGTAGCATAGCATGGGCTCAACAACCAGCACAAGATTCTATACCTGAAAGAAATTCACTTCCTGAAGTTTTACTGCGCAGTACTCCTGTAATCGATGAATTACAACGGGTGCCGGCGGCAGTAAATGTAATATCAACTGAAAACCTTCAGCGAGGTGATCAAGTTTCTCTTTCTAACGAGATCAATAAAGCGCCTGGCGTTTTTATGCAACAAGGGGCAATAAACACAAGCAGAATAACAATTCGTGGTCTGGGTGCGAGAAGTACTTATTCTACAAATCGAGTAAAAGCTTATTTCGAAGGTATCCCCCTTACCACGGGCGAAGGTGAAACGACCCTTGAGGACATTGATCTTAATCTTATAGACCGCATCGAGATAATTAAAGGTCCCGCTTCAAGTAGTTATGGTGCAAGTCTGGGTGGCGTTATAAATATTTCTGCTATTCAGCCGGAATATAACACTCAGAAACTTTCGGTTGAAGGGATGGGAGGCTCCTTTGGTCTTCTGAAAAAAAGCGTTTTAGCAAATCTGGGCGGTAATAAGATTGCAGGACTGCTTACCTATAACCAACTTTCTACAGATGGTTATAGAAAAAACAGCGATTATGACCGTAAAATCGTCTCTTTTTATGGAAAAACCGACGTGAATTCTAAAAGCCAATTAGCTTTATTTGTGAACTACACACGCTTAAAAGCATTTATCCCAAGTTCAATAGATGAAGATGATTTTAAAAATGAGCCACAAAAAGCAGCGTTTACATGGGGTCAGGCAAAAGGGTATGAATCTTACGATAAGGTAGTTGCCGGTCTTTCTTATAATTGGCAAATTGACACACACTCCACCTGGAACACCAGCATTTTCACTAATTATCGCGATGGTTATGAGCCAAGACCGTTTGACATTCTTGATGAAAATTCTTTTGCATTTGGTATAAGAAGTAATTTAAAATCATCTTTTGATCTGTTTAAGATTCCGGCAAAAAGCAGTATAGGTGTTGAATATTTTGATGAAAACTACAAATCGAAAATCTTTGAAAATCTTTACGAAAGCAACAACGGTAACGGTACTCTGCAAGGTGACGCTTTAAGCAGTCAGGAACAGGATCGCAAATATTTAAATCTTTTCGCCCAAATAAATCTTCAGTTTACAGAAGGTTTAAAAGGTGAATTTGGCTTAAGCTACAACCACAGCAGATATATTCTAGATGATGGCTTTAATGAGACGGGAGAAGATCGCTCTGGTGCTTATACCTATCCCAGACAATTTTTACCACATGCGGCTTTGACATATGAAGCATTGCAAAATAAATACCTCTACGCATCAGTTAGCCGCGGTTTCTCCTTACCATCTGTAGCAGAAACATTAACACCAGAAGGAGCTATAAATACAGATATAAAACCAGAAACAGGAATAAGTTATGAAGTGGGTGTAAAAGCAACTTGGTTAGACAAAAAATTATATACAGAACTTGCTATTTATAGCATTCAGGTTGATAATTTATTAGTTGCAGAGCGCGTTGCAGAAGATCAATATGTGGGCGTTAATGCGGGAAAAACCAATCATGACGGTATAGAATTTCTGGTAAATTATGATCAAAATCTTTCAGCAAACTGGGCTTTAAAACCGTATGCCTCAATAGCGATAAATAACTATAAATTTGACGAATTTGTAAATAATGATACAGATTATAGCGGTAACGATCTCACGGGAGTGCCAGATAATGTTCTCAATTTTGGCTTAGACGTGGTAAATTATGAGCGATTTAAATTTTCTACTAATTACCGCCACGTTGGTATGATTCCTCTAAATGATGCAAATGCGCTTTACAGCGAAAGTTATGATCTTGTAAACCTGCGTGCAGATTACAGTTTCAATATATTTAGCAATTTAGCGGGAACTGTTTATTCTGGTGTGAATAATGTTTTTGACGCAAATTACGCCGCGCAGATATTACCTAATGCAACAGGATTTGGTGGTGCTTCTCCCCGATTTTATTATCCCGGAGATCCTGTAAATTGGTATGCAGGTTTAAAAATAATGATCAATTAATTTTCCTTTTTAGAAGATTTGTAATCTGAAATTATTTTTTGAAACTGACTGTTCAGATCGATGATTCTGTCAAGAAGCTGAAAGTGATTTTCTTCTAAAAGAAGATCGCTTTTTAAGTTTTGAGCCGAACAGAAATCAAGGAATAACTCATGATATTCAGGGAGAATTTGCAGCTGGTTAGTTAGTAGCTCTTTTGTGAAAAGATTGTCACTTTCAAAAAGTGATTGCAATTGAAAATAGGTAATTGTTGTAGTATCTTCTTTATTATTTTTTGATTTAAACAAACCGGCGATCAGCCCGGCTACTTTAATGAGATCCATTCCGCCGGAAGGCTTTGGGTAGTATAAATATGGATTTTCTTTTATATCATTTTGAATAGCATTACTAAAATTAGCGTCATATTCTTCGATCTTAAATTCTTTTTCCTTCTTTGCTGATGAAAGTTTTACTTCATCTAATTCATTATTGATTTCTTTCAAATCAACCACCCATACCTGATCTAATTGATACGGTTCTATGACAAATATCTGTTTCTCATGAAATGCAGCACTCACTATAATTGAGTCATTAACTGCAGCAGCTATCGTAAAATCGCCCTTCTCATCACTTAAAACAGCATTATCCTGAGTAATATTTTGTACAAGTGCACCTTCTAAGGTTTTATCTGCTGCATAAATCTTACCGCGAGTTGTTTGCGAGAACAGGGCATGAGAAATAAATAGTAACAAAAGAAGTAATAGTCTTGGCATATAGCATGTTTACATTCAACACATAAAGACAGCTATAGATAAGCTAAAGTTGCAGAAATTTAAATTAACCGGTGCGAAAAAGTACCTGTTTTGACCGATTTTCACCCGATTAAAGAGGATTTTTATTCTGCCCTTACAGAATCTGGAACAAGACCGGTATAATCGCCACCGTTGCGTATAACATCGCGCACAATGGAAGAAGAAATGTAACTTTTACCTGAAGAGGTAAGTAGAAACACAGTTTCTATCTGGGCAAGTTTTCTATTAGTGTGGGCGATTGCTTTTTCAAACTCAAAATCTCCCGGATTGCGTAATCCTCTTAAGATAAAACCGGCATCATTGGCATTACAAAAATCTACGGTTAGCCCTTTATAAGTCATCACTTTAATTTTGCGTTGATCTTTAAAGGTCTCCCGTAAAAAATATTCCCTTTTCTCTTGTGAGAACATGTATTTCTTTTCGGCATTTACACCTATTGCAAGAATAATCTCATCAAAAAGTGTTAGTCCGCGATCTATAATATCACAATGTCCTAAGGTAAGCGGATCAAAGGATCCCGGAAATACAGCTCGTTTCAATGGTAGGTTTTTAGAGATGTTTAAAATTAGGCAATAAAAAGGAGAACTAACTTCTCCTAAAACTTAGCTTTTAAATAATTTATAAAAGCTGAACAAGTAATCAACATAAATTTAGCATCTTCCATTTTCACATTAATATCATCTTCCAGCAATTTATGTCTAATACCACCTGAATCACTGGCATATCCATATAAGGCTGAAAAAGCATTTTTCATTGCTTTATGAATTTTATGCTTTTTTTCCAACTCTGCTAAAGCTGCACTAAATTTGATTTTATCATCGTTAAATAATATCGCACAAATTGCTTCTACTGCAGATATAGACTCTTTAATAGAATTACGATAATCGGTTTGATTTCTATCAGATAAATATTTTAAAGCTACCGACAGATGAGTTGAAACTGAATTCCATTTAGATGAATTTGCCAGAGCATTCTCTATTTCATTAATTTCCTCCTCAGCAGTTATTTGAACAATTTCTTTATTTATTATTCTATAACCAGACATTTCAGTACTAAGAGAAGTATTAAGTCTCACTAACATGTTAGGAATATATTTCTCATAGAGCGACATAAATTCTAGAAAATCATATTTCTCAAACCATTCAGATTCAAAATACCAATTTTTGGTATAGGCGACAATTGTGTTTACGTGTGGTAATTCGTCAATTCTTTTAAAGAAAAAATTTGTCCATATTTTTTCACATATTGGATCATTTAAAGGTACTCTTGAAAAAAAGGTAATTGACAAATCATTCCACAATCTAGTCTCTAATCGTTGATCAATGGATTCAATTTGAAGTTTGTCTCGAACAGGAGTATATCCTTTTTTTTGTGAAAATTTCATTTTAAGTTATTATTCAAAGCCGCTTCAATTACGTTACCAAACAATTCTGCCAAAGTTATCCCGGCTGCTTTCGCCTGTTGCGGAATTATACTTGCCGGGCTTAATCCCGGTGTAGTATTAATCTCAAGAAAATGAGGTTCACCGTTTTTAAATATAAATTCTGCTCTGGTGAGACCTTTTAAGTTTAAAGCCTTAAAAACTTTTTCTGCTTCTTCCTGTACGGCCTTGGTTTGTTCTGGTGTTATCCTTGCCGGAGTAATCTCTTGAGATTTACCCTGATATTTAGCCTCGTAATCAAAAAAATCATTTTCGCTTACGATTTCGGTAACGGGCAGCGCCATCACTTTACCCTTATAATTAATCACCCCTACTGAAACTTCAGTACCATCTAAAAAGGACTCAATAATAATCTCATCATCTTCATTAAAGGCATTTTCTATTGCGGCAGGTAATTCTTCTTCAGTATAAACTTTAGAAACTCCAAAACTGCTTCCCGCTTTATTAGCCTTTACAAAACAAGGCAATCCTACTCGATCAGTAATGGCCTTTTTATCTATAAAATCGCCTTTATTGATATAAAAATTGACCGCTGTTTTTATTCCGTACGGTTTTAATGCACTAATGCAATCCCGCTTATTAAATGTGAGCGCAGCCTGGTAAAAGTCACAAGCTGTCTGTGGTATACCCATCAATTCAAGATATGCCTGTAAAAGACCGTCTTCTCCCGGGGTACCATGAATTGTATTAAAAGCAGCATCAAAAGAAATGACAGTATCTTCTATCAATACCGTAAAATCTTCTTTATTTACGGGTACGCTAGTTCCATCTCCTAATTGGCAGACCCAGCCTTCTTTTAGCATTTCAACTGCGTAAGGTTCATATAAATCTCGATCAAGATTATCCATCACAGTTTTTCCGCTTTTAAGCGAAATTTCAACCTCACTCGAATAACCGCCCATAAGGACAGCGATATTTTTTTTTGACATATTAAAAGGAGATAATTGCCGTTTAAATCTGGACTATTTACACTTCAAAAGAACGGCTTTTTTATAATATTTGGTAAAAAAAGTAGTTGCAATTGAGGGTCGCTTAATTTTAAGTAAGTTTGTACGCTCTTTAATAAATAACACATGGGTTTAATACGGTTTATCTTCAGCAAGGCATTTGTAAAGCAATTGCTCCTTGCCTTACTGGTTTTAATTGTTTTGGTATTTGTAATTCTTTTTTGGTTAAAATCATCAACTAATCATGATCAACGTATTTCTGTACCAGATCTTAGTAAAATGACCCTTAATTTAGTAAAACAGCAACTTGATGATGCAGATCTTAATTATGTGGTGATAGATTCTTCTAACTACAATCCTGATTACCCTAAATACTCGGTTATTGAGCAAACGCCGGGCCCGGGTAAATTTGTAAAAGAAGATCGAAAGATCTACTTAGTTCTTAATCCTTCAGGATATCGCAAGATAGAAGTACCCAATATTGTAGGTCGCACACGCCGCCAGGCAGAACCTACTCTTGTTGCCTTAGGTTTTAAAGTAGGTAAAATAGATTACCGCGATTATATCGCAAAAGATGAAGTACTCGAGATGCGCTATAAAGGGCAAACAATAAAAGCAGGCGAAAGATTACAAAAAACGGCAGTTATAGATCTGGTTCTAGGCAATGGTCTTACCCGTTACAAACCTACAGAAGATAGTGAATAAAAATATGATGCAAGATTCTAACGAAATAGAAAACGAGCAGGATGATGAGTTGTATGAGCATCATTGTTTTACCGCAAGAAATGGGCAGGAACCATTAAGAGTTGACAAATTCTTGATGAATTTTGTTGAGAAAGCTACCCGCAACAAACTACAAAAAGCTGCAAAAAATGGTAATATTCAGGTAAACGGTGAGGTTGTAAAACAAAATTACAAAGTAAAAGCCGGCGATGTTGTACGGGTGATGTTTGAGCATCCGCCCTATGAGTTTTTGCTTACGCCAGAGAATATCCCCTTAAATATTGTTTATGAAGATGATGCGCTTCTGGTAGTTAATAAACCGGCAGGTATGGTTGTGCATCCCGGGCATGGTAATTATAGTGGCACCCTAATAAACGCATTGACCTATCACTTTGAAAACCTACCTGAAAACAGCAGCGGCAGACCCGGTCTTGTTCACCGCATAGACAAAGATACCAGTGGTTTGCTTGTAGTTGCAAAGACAGAACAGGCAATGACACACCTTGCCAAGCAGTTTTTTAATAAAACCAGTGAGCGTGAATATGTGGCTATCGTTTGGGGAAATGTAGAAGAAGATGAAGGCACTGTAGAAGGTCACATAGGCCGCCATCCTAAAAACAGAATGCAAAACACCGTGTATGAGGATGGCGAACAAGGTAAAGAAGCAGTAACCCACTACAAGGTTATTGAACGCCTGGGCTATGTCACTCTTATCTCATGTAAACTGGAAACAGGTCGTACGCACCAGATACGTGTGCATATGAAATATATAGGTCACACCTTATTTAACGATGAGCGCTATGGCGGTGATGCAATTTTAAAAGGAACAACCTTTACTAAATATAAACAATTTGTAGAGAATTGTTTTAAGGTACTGCCGCGACAAGCTTTACATGCAAAAACATTAGGCTTTAAGCACCCTGTAACGGGTGAGTGGAAACGCTTTGACAGCGAAATACCAGACGATATGCAGGCTTGTATTGAGAAGTGGCGTACATATGCAAAACATCAAAATAGCTAAACTTCTGCAATCTTTAATCTCGCCTTTGTAACTTTAAGAAAACTTCTATTCATTTTATTTCTGGTTATGCTTGATAATTTTTCAGAACAAACGCAGCTAATAATTTTGATAATAATTATCGCTGCTCTGGTACTTTTAGTCTTTGCAAACAATCGTAAGAATAAAAATAAGCTCTACGATAGAAAAGGCAGAGATTTTAAAAAGAATTTCCACGAGCGAAAGAAAAACAAACGCTAAAGCTTCATGAAAGTATACACAAAAACTGGTGACGATGGTACAACAGCGCTCTTTGGCGGCACCAGAGTTCCTAAGCATCATATTAGAATAGAAAGCTACGGAACGGTTGATGAGCTCAATTCATATCTGGGTCTTATAAGAGATCAACAAATAGATGATCATACCGCTAATACTTTACAACTCATACAAGAAAACCTATTCACTTTAGGTGCAATACTTGCCACAGACCCGCAAAAATCGGTCTTAAAGAACGGAAAACCTCGTTTAGACATTCCATTAATTACTGAAGAGGATGTCATGCTGCTTGAGCATGAGATGGATGCAATGGATGCTCACCTCCCTCCTATGACTCATTTTATTCTCCCGGGAGGGCATCAAACCGTGTCATACTGTCACATAGCGCGATGTGTATGCCGAAGAGCAGAGCGGCTGGCCAGCGCACTTTTTGATATTGAACCATTTGACTCAAATGCCTTAAAATATTTAAACAGACTTTCTGACTATCTTTTTGTACTGGCACGGAAGTTGTCAAATGATTTGCAAGCAAAAGAAATAAAGTGGATTCCTAAAAAAGGAAAGTAACACTTTTCTTTTTACTCGTAATAAAGTCTTATTTCATAAGGTATTACATACGTTCTTATAAATAATTTGAAATAATTGATTATTTACTTGGTTATTACGTGTAAAAAATTATTTTTGCAAAAAATAATTAATACGTTAACCTATGTACTGGACTTTAGAATTAGCCTCACACTTGAGCGATGCACCTTGGCCGGCAACAAAAGATGAATTAATCGATTATGCGATTAGAACGGGAGCGCCACTTGAGGTTGTAGAAAATCTACAGGCGATGGAAGACGAGGGCGATTCTTATGATTCTATCGATGAGATTTGGCCAGACTATCCATCTGATGAAGACTACCTCTGGAATGAGGATGAATACTAAGAAATACTAAACAAACAAATAGAAAGTCTCACCTAAGAGGCTTTTTTTTTGTTTAAATTTGAACCTATTTTTATATATAAATACAACCACCTATTATGGGATTACTAGATAAGGTATTAAAGGTTTTTGTAGGAGATAAATCCAAGCAGGATGTGGCTTCTATTATGCCTATCGTTGAAAAGATTAAAAGTTTTGAAGGTGATCTGGAAAAACTTTCTCATGATTCATTGAGAGAAAAGACCATTGCTTTTAAAGCACAAATTGCAAATGCATTAAGCGAGGTAAATACAAAAATCGCACAGCTTGAGACAGAAGCAGATGCCACTGAAGATATTGACCGCAAAGAAGAAATCTATACAGAAATTGATTCTCTTAAAAACGATGCTTACGAGATAAGTGAGAATACACTTAACGAGATCTTACCAGAAGCGTTTGCTGTAGTTAAAGAAACTGCCAAACGCTTTTTTCATAATAAAGAGATTGAAGTTACGGCCAGCGCATTTGATCGCGAACTAAGTGCTGAAAAGGATTACGTACGTTTAGAAGGCGATCAGGCTTTTTGGGCAAACAGCTGGGACGCAGCAGGAAAACCCATCACCTGGGATATGATACATTATGATGTACAGTTAATAGGTGGTGTGGCGATGCATCAGGGTAAAATTGCCGAGATGCAAACTGGTGAAGGTAAAACATTAGTGGCAACCCTTCCCATGTATCTTAATGCCCTTACGGGAAATGGAGTACATCTTGTAACCGTAAACGATTATCTGGCAAAGCGTGACAGCGCATGGATGGCACCATTGTTTCAGTTTCACGGTCTTACGATAGACTGTATTGATGTGCACAGACCTAACTCAGCTGCCAGACGTAAAGCTTACGCTGCAGACATCACATATGGTACAAACAATGAATTTGGTTTTGATTACCTGCGTGATAACATGGCGCACTCACCTAGTGATTTGGTTCAACGCCCGCACAACTATGCTATTGTAGATGAAGTAGATTCTGTTCTTGTAGATGATGCTCGTACTCCGCTTATAATTTCGGGACCGGTTCCTAAAGGAGATCAACATGAGTTTGATGCTTTAAAACCTCAGGTTGATAGTCTCGTTAATTTACAGCGCCAGCAACTAACAGGTACTTTGGCTGAAGCCAAAAAACTTATAGCAGAGGGTAACACAAAAGAAGGTGCCGTACAATTACTTCGCGTTTATCGTGGCCTTCCTAAAAATAAGGCATTGATAAAATACCTTAGTGAAGAAGGAATAAGACAATTGCTGCAGAAGACAGAGAATCATTACATGCAGGATAACAATCGTGAAATGCATAAAATAGATGCAGAATTGTATTTCACAATTGATGAGAAAAATAATCAGATTGAGCTTACAGATAAAGGGATAGAGAAAATTTCAGGTAAAGAGGATCCTAACTTTTTCGTTATGCCAGAAATGGGAATGGAAATAAGCAAGATTGAGACTTCAGGCCTTTCAACAGAAGAACAGGCTACTAAAAAAGAAGAACTCTTTCGCGATTTCAGCGTAAAAAGTGAGCGCATTCATACAATGAACCAATTACTCAAAGCATATACACTGTTTGAAAAAGATACAGAGTATGTTGTGATGGATAATAAGGTGAAAATTGTAGATGAGCAAACCGGTCGTATTATGGACGGTCGTAGATATAGTGATGGTTTACACCAGGCTATTGAAGCTAAAGAGAATGTAAAGATTGAAGATGCTACACAAACCTTTGCTACAATAACCCTGCAAAATTATTTTAGAATGTACCGCAAGCTGTCTGGTATGACTGGTACAGCTGTAACAGAAGCTGGTGAGTTCTGGGAGATTTATGAACTTGATGTTGTAGAGATACCTACTAACAGACCAATTGCACGTGATGATCGCGATGATAAAGTTTACAAGACTAAGCGCGAGAAGTACAACGCCGTTATAGACGAGGTAAATAAACTTACAGACGCAGGTCGTCCTGTTCTAATAGGTACAACATCTGTTGAAATTTCAGAATTGCTAAGCCGTATGCTTACAATTAGAAAAATTCAACATAATGTGCTTAACGCGAAATTGCATAAAAAAGAGGCAGATATTGTTGCTGATGCAGGTAATGCCGGTCAGGTGACAATTGCAACTAACATGGCAGGTCGTGGTACAGATATAAAGTTAAGTGCCGAAGTTAAAAAAGCAGGCGGTCTGGCAATTATTGGTACAGAGCGTCATGATTCAAGACGTGTAGACAGACAGTTACGTGGTCGTTCTGGACGCCAGGGAGATCCAGGAAGTTCTCAGTTCTACGTTTCATTAGAAGACAACCTTATGCGCCTATTTGGTTCTGAACGCATCGCTAAAATGATGGACCGTATGGGTCTTGAGGAAGGTGAGGTTATCCAGCACTCAATGATCTCTAAATCAATAGAGCGCGCGCAGAAAAAAGTAGAAGAAAACAACTTTGGTATTCGTAAACGTCTTTTAGAATATGACGATGTTATGAATGCGCAGCGTGAAGTTATCTACAAGCGTCGTTACCATGCTCTGTACGGGGAACGTCTTCGTGTAGATTTAGCAAACATGATCTATGACACGTCTGAGGTTATTGCAGAGACCAATAAAGCAGCACAGGATTATAAAAATTTTGAGTTTGAGCTTATCCGCTTCTTCTCTATGGGTAGCCCGGTAGAAGAGAAAGAATTCAACTCCTTAAACACACAACAGTTAGCCGGAAAGATATACAAAGCCGCTCTCGTTCATTATAGAGAGAAAATGGCGCGTAATGCAGCCGTTGCTTTTCCTATTATTAAAAATGTATATGAAAACCCGGAAAGCAAATATGAACGTATTGTTGTACCATTCTCTGATGGTAATAAAGAACTAAAAGTTGTTACCAATCTTAAGGATGCTTATGAAAGTGAAGGTAAACAGCTTATAACCGATTTTGAAAAGAATATTACTCTCGCCATTATAGATGACGCCTGGAAGACACATTTGCGTAAAATGGATGAGCTGAAACAGAGTGTTCAATTAGCTGTTCATGAACAAAAGGATCCTCTGTTGATCTATAAGTTTGAAGCCTTTGAATTGTTCAAACAAATGATAGAAGAGGTTAATAAAGATGTGATATCATTCTTATTTAAAGGAGAGTTACCTGTACAGGAGCAGGGACAAATACGAGAGGCGCGTCAAGTACGTCAAACTGAAAAGATGGAAACTTCTAAAGAAGAGATACAAAATCTTGATGAACGTGCTGCTCAAAGTCGTGCTGCGGGAGGTAACACCCAACCCAGACAACAACAAATTACTGAAACGATCGTTCGTGACCATCCCAAAATTGGCCGTAACGACAGGGTTACACTTAAAAATGTAATGAATGGAGAAAATAAATCTATGAAATACAAACAAGCGATACCTCTTATTGAAAAAGGAGATTGGGTGATTGTTGAAGATTAAATAATCGCTTTTTAAAAACAAAAACCCGAAGCAATTGCTTCGGGTTTTTTGTTTTAATGAAGAATATGATAATTAAATCTAACTTTTATACAGACGAAACACAACACAACTCGAAAAGTTAATCTAGAAATAAACTAGATCTCACCGATTTATAATCTGCGTAAGCGATTTTCAGCCTTTTTAAGCCGATTTTTAGATTCTCACAGTGATATTCCTATACTTTAAGCTACTTTTTCTTTTAAAACTTCTAACACCTCATCATGCATTGCAGCAGTATAATCATAATGAGTAACCATTCTTAGCTTTCCTTTCCCCATACTGCTAATGTGTATATCTGCATCTGTTAGCGTACTTAAAAAGACTGCCTCCTGAACATGTTCTTTTAGTTTAAATATCAAAATATTTGTTTCTACAGGCTCTACATGCGCAACTTGAGGATTATTACTTAAAGCTTCAGCCAGTTCTTTTGCTCTTTTATGGTCTTCTTCCATACGCTTCCAATGGTGATCTAGCGCGTACAGACCCGCCGCGGCTGCAAAACCTACTTGTCTCATACCGCCACCCAATACTTTTCGCACGCGCATAGCTTTATCCATAAAGCGTTTTTTTCCTAATAAGACAGAACCCATGGGTGCTCCTAAGCCTTTTGAAAGACAAACCGAAATCGTATCAAATACAGCCCCATAATCTTGTGGAGATTCATCTGTCGCCACAAGAGCGTTCCACAATCTAGCTCCGTCAAGGTGAAGACCTAAACCATGATCATCGCATACTTTTCTAATCTTAAGAATCTCTCTAAAGTCATAACAGGCACCGCCGCCTTTGTTTGTCGTATTCTCAAGACATACCAGAGACGTTAACGCGCTGTGATAAAAATCTGGCGGATTAATAGATTCTTCTACCTGCTCTGCCGTGATCATCCCTCTGTGGCCATCTACTAACTTAGATGAAACCCCGCTGTTAAATGATATCCCGCCACCTTCATAATTATAAACGTGAGCATATTTATCTGCAATTAACTGTTCGCCGGGTTGTGTATGTATTTTAATGGCAGCTTGATTTGTCATTGTTCCAGTAGGGAAATACAAGGCAGCATCCATACCAAAAAGGTGAGCAAGTTTTTCTTCTAGAGCATTAATTGTAGGATCTTCTTTATAAACATCGTCTCCTACTTCTGCATTCATCATAGCCTCAAGCATACCTTGAGTGGGTTTAGTAAGCGTGTCGCTACGTAGATCTATCTTCATGATTTAGTTGATTTTAAGTTTTAAAAGAACCTATGAGAATATTCACAGGTTTCATTTTGAAATCGATAAGTAATTTATAAGGCAAGCCTTAAATGATCACTAAGGTTGTCAACTTCAATATTCAAAAATATAAACTTAGTATCATTATTAGAACGTACGATGTATCAAAAATTATGATTCGTAACAGGAAATGTGATTTTTATATCTAAATAGAATCTAACGCAGATGCTCACCGCCATCTACAGGTATTGTAACCCCGTTGATCCAGTTTGCCTCATCCTTGCAAAACAGGTAAACCACATTAGCCACTTCTGCCGGATTTGTAAGTCGTTGATAAGGATTTCGCAATTGCGACGCTTCTTTTATTGCCTCTACTCCCGGGATGAGATTTAAACTTTCTGTATCTGTAACTCCTGCCTGAATACAATTTGCTGTAATTTTATGAGGTGCAAGTTCATAAGCCAGACTTCTGGTAATTGATTCTAAAGCGGCTTTCGCCGAAGAAACTGCAGCATAATTAGGCAACGATTTATAGCTACCTTCACTGGTGAAAGAAAGTATACGCCCGTTTTCACAAAACAAACCAGCCTTTACAAAATCAATTGACCAATCGTATAAACTTAGCGCCATCGCTTCAAAAGTAAGCCTGATATCTGCAGAGGTCAATGAATCGTTTTCGTCTGGATCTATGGGTTTTAGATTTCCTTTTGCCAGACTATGAAGCAAAACCTTCAGTTTATAGTTGTTACCCTTAAAAAAATCGGTCACTTCTGCCCTATTATCGATGTTTAGAGCGTCAATATTGAAGCATTTTAACTCAACCCCGCTTTCGCGAAAAGCGATACATTCTCGTTCAAAAGCAGGCATCTTGGTACGGCGCGTGCGATGTATGAGACAAATATTTAATCCATGCCGCGCTAATTTTTTAGCGGAAGCTAAACCCAAACCAGAACTTCCGCCTAAAATGCATGCCCACTGAGATTCTTCTGTAAGATTAAATTCTTTCATTACCATTCTAATAAAATACGCTGCGCTGAAAAACCTGGACCAAAACTAAGCATGAGGCCGCGCTCTCCTTCCTGAATGTCTTTATTCATAAAACGCTCGAGAACATACAAAACTGTGGCGCTGCTCATGTTACCGTACAACTTTAAAACCTCTTTAGTATCATCTATATTTTTCCCCATCTCGCCAAAAAGCGCTTCTACTGTTTGCACGATTTTTTTCCCACCGGGGTGAAAAATAAGATGGTCGATTTCTGCTATATTTAACCCGATTTTTACCAGAAAAGGGTGGATTATCTGAGGGAAATGAGCAGAAATAGTTTCAGGCACTTCTTTATCTAATATCATTTTAAGCCCCATATTTGTAAGCTTAAATCCCATCATTTGTTCGGCCTCATAGAAGTGATACATGCCTGTCGCTTTAATTTTAGGGCCCATGTCACTTGCTAAAGAAGACATTAAAACACAGGCAGCACCGTCACCAAAAATAGCGGCACTCACTATATTTGCCATCGAGTAATCATCTAACTGAAATGTGGCTGTAGGACTTTCTACCGCTATCACCGCTGCGCGTTTACCGGGATTTGCCTTTAAAAACTCATTTGCATACACAATACCTGAAATTCCTGCTGCACAGCCCATCTCTGTTACAGGAAGACGAATAATATCTTGTTTTAAACCTAACTTATTAATTAGATACGCATCTAAAGATGGTATCATTATACCCGTGCAGCTAACGGTAATAATATAATCTAAACTTTCTGCAGGCCAGGCAGCTTTCTCTAGAGCATTTTGCAACACTTTTTCGCCCAGCTTAATAACCTCCCTAACGTAAATATTATTTTTATCTTCAAAAGATGTGGCTGTAAAAACCTCTTCAGGAGCCATAATGCTATAGCGCTTATCTACCGCTGCATTGCCAAAAATCTTTTTCACCTTTCGCTTAAAGCGTAAGTCCTGACCATCTAGCCAGCCGTCTAGCATTGGTATTATATCTTCAGTTTGCCTAGAATATGGTGGCAATTGTTTTGCTACTGTTACTATTTTTACGCCTTCTTGTCTGCTATCCATAAATATCTAAAAGCCCATTGCCATTTTATGATGTTAGTTTTTACATTTAACTCTTTGGCCAATGATGTTAATTCTTCTTTTTTAAACGCTCTCTGTATTGAAATGAGACCGTCGTGCTTTGCAAGATCTGTTCTCATGAAAAAGCTGCTGTATAATTTGAATAAATTGTAAGCTATGCTGCTGCGATGCAAATCATTTATAACGAAACCAAGTGTAGACAGATTTAAAAAACATTTTAAAAAAATCACGATCTCTTCATTAGTAAAATGATGCATTGTTAATGTTGAGATTACTATATCACAACTAAAGCTATCACTATCTAGTTTAAGAATATCCTGCTGTAAGAAAGTAATTTCGGGATACTTAACAGATTTTTCTTTGGCTAAGGCCAAACTTTTCTCGTTAATATCCATCCCTATAAGTTTGAGAGACAGATTCTTCTTGCGCCCAAATTTCGCAACAGCGCGCAACATTTCGCCGTCACCGCAACCCAGATCTACAATTGTATAAGATGGCTGCTGGTATTTCTTAAAAAAATAATCAAGTCCATTAATGGTAACCTGATTACCGCCCAATAATCTATTTACCTGAGAAACATCCTTAAGTGCTAACGACAGCGTCTTTAAATCTAGTGAAGGATCATCCATCAACTCTGGTATGAGTATGCGCTGCTTCATATATGCGCTGCTTTACCGTGAGTTGCTTCTATGATTCGTCTTAAAATTGCCGGTTGATTTTTAAGTGATTTAATTGCGAAATCTGTAATCTTTTGATGTGCTAAGAGATTTTGTAAAAGATAACCAGCACCCAATCGCGCACTAAAATTTTTCTGCCATTTTGTTTTATAATCCTTCTCAAGCATTTCACGTGAAGAATGATTTGCATCAAAAAATTCAACAATCGTTTCACCCAATAGCTTTGCTCCCATGATCGCCATCGCCATACCATTACCGCACAAAGGATGAATTAAACTGGCGGTATCGCCACACATTAATACGTGATTTAAAATAAGCTCCTTACGATCAAAAGATATCTGACTTATTGTAAGTGGTTTTTCAAAAATCGGCTCGTGGGCATCAAAAAACCGGTTTAAATGCGGGTTTTTCCGCATGACTTCTTCTCTAAAGTCAGCTATATTCTTATGCTTTTTGAATTGTGAATAATGAGCCAGATAGCAAACATTTATACGCTTCTCTTCCACATTAGACAGACCACAATAACCCCCTTTAAAATTATGCAAGCCCACCAGATTTTCCTGATAATTGCCGTTATAATGCGATTTTACTGCCAGCCAGCCTGATTTTTTGGTTATAAATTTTCGCTTTAGCGAAATATCAAGTGACGCTCTTTTACCATATGCGCCTATGACGATACCACTTTTAAAGGTATTGCCGTTAAGGGTAGTAATGGTAAACCCGTTATTAATAAAATCAATTTTTTCGACCTGATCTTTTATAATACGTGCGCCACTGCTTAAAGCCTGATCGTAGAGCAATTTATCGAGCAAGAATCTGCTTATCCCAAAACCGCCCAACGGCAGATTGGTGTGAACTGATGCACCACTAACGCCAGAAAAAAGAAGTTCATTAATCGCAACGGCGCCATTATTAAAAGGATCAATATCAAGATAATTGAGGTAGGGCAATACTTCATTTGAAACATATTCACCGCAGACCTTATGCCGTGGGTAATTATCTTTCTCAATAACCACGGTGGGAATACCGGCTTTGCTTAAATGTATCGCCAGAGACAAACCTGCAAGGCCACCGCCTATTATAAATATTTCTTTTCTTTTCACGCATTGTGAAGATATGATTTTACGGCATAAAAAAACCCGTTTCAAATAAATGAAACAGGTTTTTTCTTTTTCAATTTCAGCTTTTTATTGTCCTTCACCAGCTTGTTGCTTAGCCTCTTCTTTCATCTGCTCATTAGGAACGATCGCTAAAGTAACACGTCTGTTTTTTGCTCTACCATCAGGAGTGGTATTATCGTACTTAGGTTGTGTCTCACCATACCATTGTGTGGTAAATCTACCCGCAGATAATCCCTGCGTTACTAAATAATTCGTAACCGCCTGAGCTCTGTTTTTAGACAACGTCATATTGTAGTCTGCAGAACCTGTGTTATCTGTATGACCTACAACCAGAATATTGGTTTCAGGATATTCAGTCATTACTTTAGATAAACCATTCAACGTAGTTTCTGAAGCGTTATTAATGTTGTATTTATTTGTATCGAAATAAACACCGCTGTTTTCATCAAAGTTCACAACAATACCGTCATCAATACGCTCAACCTCAGCTCCCGGAATTTCTTCCTCAATACGCTGTGCCTGCTTATCCATTTTATTACCAATGATGTTACCGGCAGCACCGCCTACAACACCACCTATAACAGCACCTAATTCTGAGTTACCGCCTTTGCCCACATTGTTACCAATCACGGCACCAATTATAGCTCCACCAGCGGCACCAATTACAGTACCTTTTTGTTTATTGTTAGCATTGCGTGTCGCCTCGCAACCCGTTAAAAGAGTAACAGACATCGCTACGACAGCAAGACTTTTTAATATAGATATAGATTTCATAGTATTTTTAATTTAATTAATCTGAAATTTTAGAGAAATTCATTACGATCTTAAATGGTTTCCCATCAACCTCAACAGTTTGTGTAAACTGCAAAGAGTTGTCTGATAAGTAAGCCAGATTTAAACGAAAACCCTTATCATTCATAGTAGAATTCATTTTCTCGTCTGTAGGCTTTAGAAGGATGTCATAGAACACCGCATTTTTCATCTCTGGTATACTCCAGACGAAATATCTCTTACCGGTACTGCAATCTGGACTTGTGATCTCGTAATTACCAAAATTGTTATTTGGTATAAAACGCCATGTGCTGCCCACGAAACATTCTGAAGAAGCATCACCGAATAGAGTTACATCATAAACACCACTTGAATTACCGTAATTTATTTCATCTAAATTCCAATATCCTTTCAACGTTTTTCTTGACTCCTGAACTACTTTATTTGAGCCGCAAGAGGCAAAAAGAGTCGCTATAAAAAGGATTGCAAAAATTCTTTTCATTCTAAAATTTTAAGTTAAAAATGTATTTTCTTATCTAAATAACCTCGACACCAGACTGATTAAGAACAGTACTATAAAGATGAAGAATAAGATACGAGCAATGCTTTCTGCTCCTTCTGCTATACCGCCAAAACCGAAGATTGCTGCGATAATTGCAATAACTATAAAGATGATTGTCCAACGTAACATAATAGATTGTTTTTAATGATTAGTGAGACTAAATTATATGGTTGAGAGATATTAAAATTATAAGTTAATAGTGTTTAACTAGCCATTGTTAAAATGAGTTAAGGATGATTTTAAAAGTTTAAGATATTGCTAATTTTTTAACAGCTTAATAAGCTAATAACTGGTCTAGCTTTTCTTTTAGTTTGTTCTTTGCAAGATAATTTTCTTCTAACGCTGAAGCGAAAGGAATGGGCGTATCGAGACTTGTTACACGCATAATGGGAGCGTCAAGAAACTCAAAGCAATTTTCGGCTATTATAGCCGCAATATCACTCGCCAGACCCCCAAAACCGATATCTTCGGTAAGAATCAATAGTCTGTTAGTTTTTTCCAAGGAAGTGATAATAGCATCCATATCAAGAGGCTGCAATGTTCTTAGATCAATAAGATCTACAGCATATTTTGAATCCTTATCTAATAAATCAAGCGCCCAGTGCACACCTGCCCCATAAGTCACTATCGTAGCTCTCTCACCTGTTTTTAAAATTGTTGCTTTGCCAATTGGCATTGTAAAATAAGATTGTGGCACCTCCTGCGCTATAGTTCTATACAGCGCTTTGTGCTCAAAATATAGCACAGGATTAGGATCTTCTATAGCAGCAGCAAGTAAGCCTTTTGCATCATAAGGAAAAGCGGGATATACGACTTTTAATCCCGGCGTATGCGTAAACCAGGCTTCGTTTGTCTGACTGTGGAACGGGCCTGCTCCTACTCCCGCACCGCACGGCATTCTAATTACAACATCTGCAGCTTGACCCCAGCGATAATGCGATTTTGCCAGATAGTTCACTATGGGATTGAAGCCGGAAGAAACAAAATCTGCAAATTGCATTTCTACAATCGCTTTCATTCCATTTATTGAAAGCCCCATTGCAGTTTCTACAATAGCAGATTCACATATTGGAGTGTTTCTTACTCGCTCTTTGCCATATTTCCCAACTAGGCCCTTCGTAATTTTAAAAACCCCGCCATACTCCGCAATATCCTGCCCCATGATGACTAAATCAGGAAATCGCCCCATAGCCTGATCTATACTTTGCGCAATTGCATCTATAAAACGAATGGATTTAATTTCAGTTTGTGGTTTTACTTCTATAAACTCGTGAGGAGCAAAAACATCTGCCAACTCAAGTTTTGTATCAGGTATTATTTCGCTTTCCGCGAAAGCTTCTTCAATCGCATTTTCAATTTCTTTATTAATAGAGTTGATCAAATCATCATTTCTTTCTGTTGATAGAATACCCTCTCGTAGAAGAAAATTTTTGAAATTAATGAGCGGATCTTTTTTACCCCAGCTTTCCATTAAATCTAGGGGCACATATTTAGTACCACTGGCTTCTTCGTGACCACGCATTCTAAAGGTTTTGAACTCTATTAAAACAGGTCGCGGATTCTCACGCATATCTGTAACTATTTCAGATATTCTGTTGTAGACTTCTACAATATTATTGCCGTCTATAATGTGACCTTCTATGCCATAACCTATAGCGCGATCTACAAGATTTTCACAACGGTATTGTTCATTAAGCGGTGTTGACAGTCCGTACCCATTGTTTTCTATACAGAAAAGAACAGGCAGATCCCAAACCGCCGCTACATTTAAAGCTTCATGAAAATCTCCTTCGCTTGAGCCTCCCTCGCCGGTAAAAACAGCGGTGATTCTTTTTTCCTTCTTAAGCTTATGAGCTAGGGCAATGCCATCTGCCACTCCTAATTGTGGCCCAAGATGAGAGATCATCCCAATTATCTTATATTCCTGAGTACCGAAGTGAAAACTACGATCACGCCCCTTAGTAAATCCATTCATTTTACCTTGCCATTGCGAGAATAATCTGTACAAGGGCACATTACGCGTAGTAAATACTCCCAGGTTTCTATGCATGGGTAAAATATATTCATCATCTAAGAGAGCTTTAGTAACACCTATAGAGATCGCTTCCTGACCAATCCCGCTAAACCATTTAGACACTTTTCCCTGTCTTAAAAGAATGAGCATTTTCTCCTCAATTAAACGAGGTTTTAACATACACTTATAAAGATCAAGAAGTTGTGAATGGGATAGATTTTTTACCTGATAATCAAAAGCAATGTTATCTAAAGCGTCGTTGTGCATAAGTGTAACTTTTAAATCAAATGTAAAAAAAGGATTGTTTAACTTAGAAATTCTTAAACTTCTTATTTAAGTAAGCTTTAAAACTTAGCATATAGAAAATTGGTATCTTTGTATGTATTGAAAATTTTTATCCCGATGAACAATATTCCCAGTGTAGATTTAGCAGATTTTTTAAGTGAAGACCCCAAGCGAAAGCAAAAGTTTGTAGATGAAATAGGCAAAGCATACGAAGAAATAGGTTTTGTATCGCTAAAAAATCATTTTCTTGATGATCAATTAGTTGAAGGATTATATGAAGAAGTAAAGAACTTTTTTGACTTACCAGAAGAAACCAAAAAGAAATATGAGATTGAAGGTTTAGGTGGGCAAAGAGGTTATATCTCTTTTGGTAAAGAACACGCTAAAGGAAAAAAGGAAGGCGATCTTAAAGAATTCTGGCACTTTGGTCAAGAGCCTGATGCAGATGCAAAACTTATAGAAGAATATCCAGATAATGTTGAAGTTAAGGAGTTAGAACACTTTAACGAGACCGGCATGAAAGCATACAGAATGCTTGAAAAAACAGGAATTTATGTTCTACGTGCGCTTGCTCTCTATATTGGTCTTGATGAAAAATATTTTGACCATTGGGCTAAGAACGGAAACAGCATTTTAAGACCTATACATTATCCACCTATAACAGCAGAACCTAAAGGTGCCGTGCGTGCCGGTGCTCATGGCGATATTAACTTGATAACTCTGCTTATGGGAGCCTCTGCTGGCGGTTTACAGGTATTACGAAAAGATGGTGAGTGGATAGATGCTATACCTAATGAAGATGAGTTAGTAATTAATGTAGGAGATATGCTGGAGCGTCACACAAATAATAAATTAAGATCAACGATTCACAGGGTTACCAACCCACCCAAAGAACAATGGGGTACTCCACGATATTCTATTCCATTTTTTATGCACCCACGCAGTGAGATGCCTTTAGATTGTCTAGAAGAGTGTATAGATGAAGATCACCCAAAAGCCTTTCCAGATATTACAGCCGGTGAATTTTTACACCAGCGCCTTGTAGAAATAGGATTGATAAAGAAATAGAATATGGATCTTAAAGACCAGTTATCAAACCTTTTCCCTGATCATGTACCTCAAAATGAACCTCAGGATACAGATGAGAATAATCTTGATATATGGATGCAAGATGAACCTTTGCTTTGCAAATACGAAAAAAGAAAAGGTAAACCCATTACAATAATAGAAGGATACACCGGTGCCGACTCAGATTTTAAGATTCTTGCTAAAGAGTTAAAAGTCATGCTAGGCGTAGGTGGTAGTTTCAAAAAAGAGAGCATCATTATACAAGGAGACTATCGCGACCGTATTATGAGCTTTTTAAAAGATAAAGGCTTTAAAGTAAAACGTGTAGGTGGTTAATTCTTAAAATAATGGAAAAGCAAATTCTTCATATTACAAACGGTGACAGCTTAACTGAAAGGTTACAACAAATAGATCTCACCGGTGATATTATAATATGGCGGGAAATGCTTTGTGAAGGCCCTACCGTAACAGAGGTTGGTACAGAAAATTTCATCAAGATAAGAAAGAAGTTCTTACTTGAGAATTACTCGATATCTGAAGAAGATTATGAAGAGAAATTTGTCTCGCAAATTCATAAGCTTTCGCAGATAGATAACTATGATGAGATCATCCTTTGGTTTGAGTTTGATCTTTTCTGTCATATAAACATGCTTGCAGCAATAAGCTATCTTATTCAAAACAAGCACCACGAGGCAGTATACCTCGTTTGTAGTGGTCGCGTGCCGGGAGAGAAAGATCTTATTGGTCTTTCAGAATTAAGTGATGCCCAGCTTCACGCGCATTATGAAAATAAAATACGCCTGTCTGAAGATGATCTGGAAATGGCAAATTTTATCTGGGAATTGTATTGTGGCAACAACCCGAACAAGCTAAAGCCGGAAATACGCAAATCATCAAATTTTAAATATTTATCAAGTTGTATACGCGCACATATAGAGCGCTACCCTAATGCACAGACCGGTTTAAACACATTGGAGACAAACATCCTAAAACTGATCAAAAATCACCGTATTACCTCTGAAAATCAGCTTTGCGGCTACGTGTTGAATTATCAGGGTTATTACGGTTATGGCGATGTGCAGATCTTTAAGATCATAGATCAACTGCGCTTGTTCTTTTATCAGGATGATGATGGTACCATCAAACTTTCTTCTAAAGGCAACATGGCCTTAGACGGAACACAAAATTTTTACAGAGACTTAAAAACAGATTTTTTTATGGGAGGAACCCATAAATATGACTTTCTCTACAATCCGGAAAGTCATCAACTATTAAAGCTATAAAATGGCAATACCCTCTTCTGAGCTTATACTTAATCCAGACGGCAGCATATATCATCTTAATTTAAAACCTGAAGACATTGGCGACACGATAATCACCGTTGGCGATCCAGACCGGGTAGAAAAGGTCACTAAATATTTTGATGAGATTCTCATCACAACACACAAACGGGAATTTAAAACTCAAACGGGCTTATTAAACGGTAAGAAAATCACTGTTATTTCTACCGGCATAGGTACAGATAATATTGATATTGTTATTAACGAGCTGGATGCACTTGTAAATATTGATTTCGCTTCACGCGAAATTAAAGAGAACATTACCTCGCTTGATATAATACGTATAGGTACAAGCGGCGCCATACAAACAGATATTCCTGTAGATTCTTTTTTAATAAGTGAGCGTGCAATAGGTTTTGACTCTTTACTCCAATTTTATGAAAGCAGTCACATTCAGGATTTTGAATTGCAAAAACAATTTGTAGAATTTACAGACTGGAATACAAATAAAAGTAAGCCATACATTGTAAATGCGAATGACGACCTTTTTAAACATTTTAAAAACGAGTCAATTATTGGCGGATTTACTGCCACAAATGTCGGATTTTATGGTCCTCAGGGCCGAATTTTAAGAGGTAAACTTGATGATCCCGCACTCAATGAGAAACTTTTAAACTTTAAAAGTGGAGACATTAAGATCACTAATCTTGAAATGGAAACTGCCGGCATTTACGGCCTTTCTCAATTATTAGGTCACAGGGCAATCTCATTAAATGCAATCCTTGCCAACCGTGCTCTGGGCACCTTCAGTGAAAATCCCGATTATACTGTAGATACTCTTATACAACTTGCACTTGACAGAGTTGCCTGTTTGTAGAAAGTAATTTAACATAAGCTTAAACAAAGCCGCTGGGGCCCTTTCGTATTTTTGAGGCAAAACACCCTAATTATGCAAAATACCCCTGTAGAGCGACTTAAACATCGTGATTTAAACTGGCTTAGTTTTAACGAAAGAGTTCTTCAGGAAGCAAGCGACAAGCGTTTCAATCCACTTTTTGAGCGCATGAAATTTTTGGCCATCTATTCATCAAATTTAGATGAATACTTTAGGGTACGTGTTTCACAATTAAGACAAATTAAAAGGGTAGAAAAAAGCATACGCAAGAAGCTTTCTCTAAGACCCAATAAAATTATTAAAGAGATTTTGCGACGCGTTAAAGAGCAGCAAAATGTTTTTGGTAAGATATTTCGCGAAGAGATCATCCCGGAATTAAAGCAGAACAACATCATTGTTTTAAACGACAAAGAGTATGACGAGGTACAAAAGCAGCTCGCAGATATCTGGTTTGAGACACACGTAAAGCAGGACGTTAAACCACAAATAATAGACCCCGCAAATGACACTGACCTTTTTCTTGAGAATCAGTCTTTGTATTTCTACGTGGTTTTTGAGAATACACAGAAAGTAGGCATAGTAAACATCCCTACAGAATCAACTTCCCGATTTATCGAGTTGGGCAATATAAAAGAACGTCATTATATTACATTTATAGATGATATCATAAGACATAAAATAGCGACACTATTCCCCACAGAAAAAGTAGATGGTATTTACTCAATAAAACTGTCAAGAGATGCAGAATTATACATTGATGATGAACTTGACGGCGTGCTGGCAGAGCGTATTTATGACTCATTGCATCAGCGACAAGAAGGCCAGCCCACACGTTTGCTTTATGATGCGAACATACCAGAGCAGGAAGCTAAAAGGCTGCGTAAGCTTTTAAAACTGGGCAAAATCGATATGATGCCCGGCGGTAAATACCATAACTTCAATGATTTTTTCAGTTTTCCAGACCCCACAAATAATCCTGATCTTCATTATAAAAAAAAGGAATTTGTAAAGCACAGAATTCTGGATAAAGCTGAAGATTATTTCGAAGAAATTCGAAAAAAAGATCAACTTGTTCATTTTCCGTTTATGCCCTTTAGCTACATAGAGCGATTTGTAGAGCAAGCCGCTGATGATGAAAATGTAACTGATATAAAAATATCGTTGTACAGAGTTGCAGAAGAATCAAGACTAACTTCTGCACTTTTAAAAGCTCTTGATAATAATAAAAAAGTAACCATCTTTATAGAAGCGAAAGCTCGTTTTGATGAAGAGAACAACATAATTTGGGGCAGAAAATTTGAAGAAAAAGGCGCTAAAGTAATCTACAGCTATCCGCGCATTAAAGTTCACTCTAAAATTCTGCTCATAAACAGAATAGAAGGAGAAAAACGCAGACGTTACGTTTATATAGGCACAGGGAATTTTAATGGGGAAACGTCAAAAATTTACACAGATCACGGTCTTTTTACCGCTAATAAAAAGATCACTAAAGAACTTGCCAGAGTCTTTGAGGTTCTTGAGGGATCGTTAATAATACCCAGAAATAAACATCTTCTTATCTCTCCTTTTACCACAAGACGCTTTCTTGAGAAGCTTATCAATACTGAAATAGAAAATGCACAATTAGGTAAAAAGGCGGCAATAACCGCAAAAATGAATAGCCTTGAAGATCCAGAAATGGTAGAGCTTCTGTACAAAGCTAGCCAGGCAGGTGTAAAAATTAGATTGATAGTAAGAGGTTTTTCAAGTCTCATTCCCGGTATCCCTGGTCTTAGCGAGAATATATTTATGACTAGTATAGTAGACAGATATCTCGAGCACGGCAGGATATATCTGTTTCAAAATGATGGGGAGCCAAAAATGTACATCGGGTCTGCAGATCTTATGACACGCAACCTAGACAGGCGCATAGAAGTTCTCACACCTATCTATGACACAGACCTTTTCAACGAGTTAAAAAGCATTTTAATCTTACAATTAAATGACAACTGCAAGGCACGTGTTCACAACAGCGAAGAAAATAACCGTTATATCGAAAAGAATGCCCAAGATCCGGAAATACGATCTCAATACGCTATTTTTGAATCATTAAGAGTTAAGCATAGTTAATGAAGAAGCTTAAGTTAGGTGGTGTTCCAGAACATTTTAACCTTCCTGTTCATCTAGCCATAGAAGATGGCCTTTTTGAAGAAAAGGGAATTTTGATCGAATGGGTCGAATTTCCTGAAGGTACCGGGGCAATGACCAAAGCATTAAGAAATCAGGAAATTGATATTGCTATAATTCTTACTGGCGGCATAGTTAAGGATATTGCTAACGGAAATCCCTCTAAAATTATCCAAAATTATGTTTCCTCACCTCTAATTTGGGGAGTACATGTTGCCGCTAAAAGTTCTTTTAAAACATTAAATGATTTAGAACATGCTCGAGTAGCGATTAGTCGTTACGGCTCAGGTTCTCATGTTATGGCACATGTGCAGGCACGAGAAAATGGCTGGAATACTGATCAACTCAAATTTGTTGAAGTACAAACGCTGAATAATGCGGTTAAAAGTCTAACCGAAAATGAAGCAGACTATTTCATGTGGGAGCACTTTACTACTAAACCTCTTGTAGATTCTGGAGTTTTTAGAAGAGTTGCAGATTTTCCCTCGCCGTGGTCAAGCTTTGTTATCGTCGCGACAGATGAGTGCATAAACTCAAATTCTGAAGATTTGTACACGTTCTTAACAACACTTAATATAGTTACAGAAGACTTTAAAAAAATACCGTCTATTGACAAAACGTTAGCTCATAGATACGATCAAAAGTTAGAAGATATACAAAAATGGTTAGGGCTTACGCGCTGGACGCAGGAGCAGATTAAAGACGAAGAGATCAATTTTGTACAGAAACGCTTGCAAGAGCTTAAAATGCTCGATGAAGTGAAAAAATCTAATTTTTACAAGGTTAATATTTAGTATAATTTTCGCATAAATTATACCTGTTAACTATCAAGCATTTTGGAAATTTAGAGTACCAATATATGTATAACCATCAAACTATAACATCATGTCTATTTTCTTTTTTATTTTGGGATCATTATTAATTATTAACATTTTATTATTTCAGTTCAGTTGTGATGAAGGTAAAAAACCTCAAGCTAAAAAAAGCTGGTTAAATGCCGAAAACAAACTGGAAAGAAATATGTCAAAACAATATTCTTAATTAATATCCTGAACCACTTCAAATGGCAGAAGTTTATGCTCCAAATCTACCAACTTACTTTTTTCCTGCCAGATTTTTCTAAATAAGCATTTGTTTTATTGAAATGCTTATTACCAAACCAATATCCCCTATTTGCACTTAATGGTGATGGATGACCACTGGTTAAAACCAAGTGTTTTGTCTCATCTATCAATTTTTGTTTTTTCTTGGCATAGCCTCCCCAAAGAAGAAATACAACGTTGTCACACTCTTGTGATATTACCTCTATAACCTTATCTGTAAACTGTTCCCAGCCTTTACCTTGATGGCTGCCTGCTTCGTGCGCTCTAACGGTAAGTGTTGCATTAAGTAAAAGCACACCTTGTTGAGCCCAGCGTTCCAGATTGCCGGTTTTAGGGAAAGGCTTATCAAGGTCTTTTTCTATTTCTTTAAAAATATTTACTAAAGATGGCGGCATTGATATTCCATCATTTACCGAAAAACATAATCCATTTGCCTGTCCCGGGCCATGATAGGGATCCTGACCTAAAATGACTACCTCAACCTCATCTAGAGCACAGAGATCAAAAGCCTTGAAAATCTGCTTACCAGGCGGATAACATGTGTATTTATGGTACTCTTCTTTTACATATGAAATCAAGTTTGTGAAGTATGGTTTTTCAAATTCTTCGCTTAAAGCAGCTTTCCAGCTTGGGTGTATGTCAACGTTCATTAATGTTTTAAATTTGCAGGATAAAATCCCGATGAGGAAGCCTCAAATTTAGGCATTTGCTATGATAAAAATTCATCCTAAAACTCTTTCAGATTTAGAATTTCCACGTGTGTGCATTCAGGTAAGTGAATTGTGTATCACAGAAAAGGGGAAAGCCAAAGCTTTAAAGATAAAACCCTTTGGCAGTTTTAAAAAAACAACATTCGCTCTCAATCAAACTAATGAATATGTAAGTTCAGATCTGCAGGAAGTGCCCATTCCTAATCATGGTTTTGATCCGCTTGATCATGAACTAAAAATGCTGCATATAGAAGATACTATTTTAGAGGTGGGCAGTTTTAGAAAAATCACGAGCATTTCTGAAACCGTAAATACCCATATACTTTTTTTCAAAAAATATAGATACACCTATCCTTCATTGCATGCTACTGTAAAAGAAACAGAATTTACAACTGCACTGGTAGAGAGCATTAATGCCATTGTAGACCGCTTTGGCGAAGTTAAAGATGATGCTTCTCCCCTTTTGCAACAAACGCGTAGAGCTATAAATCAGGTAAAAGGAAAGATAAACTCAAGTTTTGGAGCTGCTTTGTCTCAGTATTCCGGTTATGGTTATCTTGACGAAATACGAGAATCTGTAGTAGATAATGTGCGTGTACTGGCAGTAAGCGCAATGCACAGAAGAAAAGTTAAAGGCACTATTCTGGGAAATTCAAAGACCGGAAGCATTGTTTACATTCAACCGGAAGCTACGCTTAATCACCAGCGTGAACTCAACAATCTTGAATATGAAGAGAAAGAGGAAGTAAAACGTATCTTAAAAGAACTAACAGATTTTGTAAGACCTTTTCAGCCTTTACTTGAAGAATATCAAAAGCTGCTTGCAACAATTGATGTTATTTCGGCGAAAGCCAAATATGCCAAAAAGCTAAATGCAGTTTTACCTACGATCACACAGGATCAGGAGTTGCAATTAAAAGAAGCCTATCACCCACTCCTATATTTAAATAATAAGAAACGCGGTGAGAAAACCTTCTCGCAGGATATTACGCTTGATACTAATAGTCGTATTATAGTTATTAGCGGCCCCAATGCAGGCGGTAAAAGTATAACGCTTAAAACAGTAGGACTTTTACAAATCATGTTACAAAGCGGGATGCTCATCCCTGTTCATGAATATTCTCGCGTTTGTCTTTTTGATAAAATCCTTACTGATATAGGCGATAACCAAAGTATAGAAAATCACCTGAGCACATATAGTTACAGACTTAAGAATATGAACTATTTCTTAAGAAAATGTGACGAGAAAACTTTATTTCTTATTGATGAATTTGGTACCGGTAGTGACCCAGAACTAGGTGGTGCGCTGGCTGAAACTTTTCTTGAGGTTTTTTATGAGCGCGGTAGCTACGGTATTATCACAACGCATTATGCAAATTTGAAAATGATGGCAAATGAGACGCCAGCCATTACAAATGCAAATATGCTTTTTGATGCACACACGCTCGAGCCTCTTTTTAAACTTCACATTGGTGAAGCGGGTAGCTCTTTCACCTTTGAAGTTGCACAAAAAAATGGTATTCCGTTTTCACTAATAAACCGCTCTAAGAAAAAGGTAGAACGCGGTAAAATACGTTTTGACAAAAGCATTGCCAATCTGCAAAAAGAACGCAGCAAGCTTGCCAAAACGACAACTTCTTTAAAAACAAAAGAGCAGGAAGCGCAGAAGCAGCAGCAGGAGCTTGATAAAATAAATGCACGGGTTCAACAAAAGCTGGAAGGTTTTCAGGAGCTATATGACAGCAATCAGCGGCTTATTTATCTGGGACAAAAACTCAATGATCTAAGCGAAAAATTCTATTATAGTAAGAACAAGAAAGAGCTTATGGCAGAGTTGCTTAAAGTTGTACAGATAGAAAACAGTAAACGACAGCGTAAATCTGCTAAAGAGAAACGTGCTCAAAAAGCTAAAGAAGAACAAATAAAACAGGAAGCTGAAAAGAAAGTCGCTGTTATTAGAGAAAAGAAAAAAGAAGAGAAACAGAAGCAGGAAAAGATAGAGAAAGAAAGGCCTAAGGTCACTTTAAAAGTTGGTGACAGAGTGCGCTTGCCAGATGGTCGCGCCGTAGGTAGTATTGATGAGATAGAAAAGGGCAAGGCGATAGTTAACTACGGGATGTTTACCACAAATATTGATGTAGACCAGCTAGAACTTGTACAGCCGGCAAAAAAGTAACTATGTCCCAAAAGATCATCCTTTTTGACGGAGTTTGTAATTTGTGCAATGGCGCTGTACAATTTGTTATTAAACATGACCGGAGATCAGTTTTTAAATTTGCGGCTATACAAACTGAAGAAGGCAAAAAATTACTTCAGAAATTTAATATTGATCCTGCAAAAACAGACTCCTTAATTCTTATAGCAAATGATAAAGCATATATAAAATCTACCGCTGCTTTGCAAATTGCTCGTCATCTTGATAAAGCCTATCCACTTATTTATGGGTTTAGCATAATTCCCGTGTTTATTCGCCACGCTGTATATGATCTGATAGCCAGGAACCGCTATAACTGGTTTGGAAAAAGAGAAAGCTGTATGATGCCTACGGCGGAATTAAACTCCCGATTTTTATAGTAAATTATTCGATTTTTTACTGTTTTAAGCAGGTTTTCAGTTATTTTTAGAGAAAACTAAAAGTATATGAGATTAGCATTACCTGCATTATTTACCCTCTTTTTTTGCCTAAATATCGCTCTGGGAGCCGAAAAACCTCCCGTTTATAAGGAATCTTCGATAGAACGAGTTACCGTTTTTTTACAGGGCGCCACAATTGAGCGTATCTCACAGGTGTATTTAAAATCTGGGGTAAATGAATTGGTTTTCAACAATCTGTCTCCTGATGTGATGGAAAGTAGTATTCAGGTTTCCGGCCTTAAAGATGCAACTGTTCTCTCTATTCAATTTAATTATAACTATCTGGAAAAGAAAGCCGCTTCTGCGGAATATACCAGTTTAGACAATGCGCTTGACCAATTGCTTTTTCGTAAAAACGAAATACAAAACACCATAGAAGGCTACCAGCAGGAACTTAATCTGCTTTCTAAAAATGATAGAATAAACAGCGACAATACAGATTTAAATCTCGAGAAAGTAAAACAGATAGCAGAGTACTACCGCCAGCGCACAACTGAAATTAAGAACAACATTTACAAACAACAGCAAGAGCTGGCAGATCTTGAGGAAGATATTCAGGATCATCGCAGTGAGATGCAAACTATAGATTCTTCACGCAAAGAACGCAGAGGTGAGATCACTTTAAAATTGCAAGCAGAACAGGCAACCTCATTAAATCTGGAGATTTCATACATAATTGAAAATGCAGGCTGGTTTCCGGTTTATGACATTCGCGCAGCTAACACTTCTGCTCCTATTTCGCTAGAATATAATGCTAACGTTTATCAACAAAGCGGTATCGACTGGAATGATGTAAAACTTGTCCTCTCTACCGGCGACCCGTATACAGATAACTTAAAACCAGAACTAGACCCAAAATACCTCAATTTTGTAAGCCGAAATTACAGAAGCTCTACAGCAGTTAATCGCAGTAATTTAAAGTATAATCCCACTATTCGCTACATTACGGGAACGGTAAAAGATAACGCCGGACTGCCATTACCCGGTGTGACTGTAGTAGAAAATGGCACTTCTAATGGCACCACCACAGACTTTGACGGTAATTATAGCTTACGAGTTTCTAACGGGAGATCATTAACCTTTTCTTATTTAGGTTTTAATACTGAAGATGTGCCTATTTATGCCACCAGAATGAATGTTCAACTTGAAGAGAATAGTGAAGCTCTTGAAGAAGTTGTTGTAACTGGATATGGTAATGACGATTTAAGCAGAAAACTTCAAGGGAAAGCAGCAGGTATTGTTATAAGAGGCGCAAGTAGTATTCCAGCGCCGAAAATGCAGTATAACGAAAACGTACAAACCAAAGAGGAAAGTTTAACTAATACTCGTTTTGAGATCAAAAAGCGGTACACCATCGTTTCAAATCCTGATATCACCACAATTGAGATCGATAATTTTGAACTTCCTGCCAGCTATCAGCACTACGCGGCACCAGAACTTAATGAGAACGTTTTTCTTACTGCCACAGTTACAGACTGGGAAAATTATGATCTTTTGCAGGGAGAAGCTAACATCTATTTTGAAGGTAGTTATGCCGGTAAGACGCAAATTAGTCCGGTAGCAACATCAGACAGTTTACAGCTTTCATTGGGTGTAGATCCCAATATTATTGTGACCCGCGAGAAGCAGGATAATTTTAAAAGCAAATCCTTTTTAGGTGGCAGCAAAATCGTTGCAAAAGGCTATAAAATCGAGATAAAGAACAATAAATCGACCGCTATCAATCTGCTGCTTGAAGACCGCATTCCTATCTCGCAGAATAAAGAAATTAAAGTTTCTGAGGTTGAAACAGCAGACGCCATCTACAAAGAAGAAACCGGCATTATGCAATGGAAACTTGATATTCCGCCTAAAGACAGCATTACTAAAGAATTCTCTTTTGAGGTACGTTACCCGCGTGGTCAATATATAAATCTATAAAACACAATTATGAAAGCGCCAGACCTTTTAATTTTTGATGTAAATGAGACATTGCTTGATCTCACCCCACTAAAACTAAAAATAAACAAAGCATTAAAAAATGAGTCGGCTTTTGAAATTTGGTTTCGCACCTTGCTGCATTATTCGCTGGTAGAAACAATCACCGGCGGCTACCCAGATTTTAGCACCATAGGAAAAGCTACTTTTAAAATGACGGCTCAACAGTTTGAGATTGAGATCGCAGATGATGAGGCCACATCCATTTTAAGCCAAATAAAAAATCTGCCGCCGCACGATGATGTAATTGAAGGACTTAAAGCTTTAAAAGAGCAGGGATTTACTCTTGTTGCCCTAACAAACGGAAATTTGCCAACAGCAAAAGAACAATTAGCTTTCGCGAAAATAAACACGTTCTTTTCAGATATTTATAGTGTAGACAGCGTGAGCAAGTACAAACCACATCACGAGACTTATGAATTGATCTATACCATTTTTAACAGAGAACCAGAAAATACATTAATGGTCGCCGCTCACGGTTGGGATATCACAGGTGCTATGCGCGCTGGTTTACAAACAGCATTTATAAACAGACCTGGTAAATTCATGTACCCTTTAGCAGAAAAACCGACTTTTAAGGCCAAAAATCTGGTAGAACTGGCTAAAAATCTCGCTGCTAATAATTAGCCGGTTATTTGAGGTTTTCAAGTATAAAATCGAGCTTTTTATGCGTGTTTTTGTTTTCACCAAATGAAAAGGAATCGTGCGTATTGGGTACAGCCAGACCTAGTTGTAATAATTTTTCAATTGTAGGCGCATAATCCTGAGTTACTTTTCCGCTAAGTAATAGTTTGTAGTTTTCTCCCTTTTGATACGCATCATAGATCTTTTTCAAGCCAGTGAGGTAAACAAAATCTTTTGTGAATCCGCCACCGCGGTGTGCTCTTAAAGTTATAGACCACGCAGTTTCTCTATCTAGTTTATATTGACTGTACAGCAAATCAAAAGTGTCTGAGAAAGCGTAACCTTTTATTAAACTATCTGCAGCAATTACGCGATAAGCAAGCTCCTTCATACGTTTCATAGTAAGGCAACCGCTCATGTACTCGCTAAAAACGGCCAGACCTTCCTGGGTTTCTGTATTGCTTACAAAGCCGTTTGAGAAGATTTTAAGAGGCTGTTTTTTGCCATTAAAAGTAGTGACCATGTGCACACCTATCTCATGGTTTGCAAGAACTTTTAGTTGATTTTCACTAAATTTATGGTTCTTTTTAAGAACAAGAGTTTCAGAGGAATTAAGCACCATGGCCGCCGCCGAAATATTGGTAGATTGCTTAATGTTGAATTTAAAATCGTATTGTTTCGCGAAAGTTCTAAAATAGGCTTCGGCTTCATCTGCATTAAAACGCGGGAGCATTTCGTCTAGACCTTCCTCATTAGCAAAATGCAAAATAAAGCGGGCATTTTCTACATCCCGTTCTTTAGGTGTACCAAAAACCTTAAGGCAATTAAAGTAAAAGCGCTTACCCTGACCTATGCTCTCAATACATTGTATTAGACCAGAATATTCATAGATAATCTCCTCATATAACCTGCGTATCTCTTCATCATGTATACGCTCAAGACGCTGATTGAAGAATAACCGCTGCATTCTGTAGGGATCAAATTTGAGTTTACGATATTTAAATTGAGGGTTCTCAGTATATTTTGAAGCAAAAAATCGTTTCTTCTCGAGCTCGATGTTTAAAGGATTGAGGTAGTTAAGCAACTCAATATCCCGCACAAGCCTGTCTAGATTTTGATCTAGTTCAAACAAATGTGAATTTACATCTACGCCTTCTGCAATCATATTTTACAATTTGCGGCAAAGGTAAGATTTACAAGACAATCCACCGAATTTAGCTATTTCGCATTCTTATAAAAATAAGTGGCGTGTTGCTCAAGAATAGGCTTTAGCTGCATTTTTATAGCTTCTGTCACTTCAGGGAATATGACGCCGTTAAGCTCATCGCAGTAGATTTTAGAAAACTCAGTCGCCAGCACCAATGTGTTTTTAAAGTGTTGAGTTATATATTTTAAGAAATACCCATTACCCTGAAATGTGTCGTTTATCGCAGAGGTGGTCTTAATATCATAAGGTAATTTAATCTGTTTGAGATCATCCCGCCATGCTTTCGCGAAAGCTGAAAAGCGCTCGTTATCTATATTAGATGTACCTAAATTAATAACAGGTACTTCCCGCTCCCACCGCTTCCTATTGTATGAATGCATATCATAAACGATCACTCGTTGATGAATTTCTTCAAGCTTTTTGATCAGGGCATTTACCACTTGATAAAAAGCGTTGTGCTTATTGAGACTTTTATTTTTTTCTTCTGGAGAAAGTGCTTCTCGCCAAAGTTTTTTACCCCAGGCATCTTCATAGATAGCGTTATCAGGATCCCGATTTAAATCGTACTCAAAACGACTATCTCGACCGGCTAAAACAATAGGCTGATTTTCGACGAAATACTTAGTGCAAGGATCTTCCTCATACCAGCGGTCATATTCTGAGTGCAGACAGTTATCCCATAATTCTTTCCTAAACTGATGACCGTCATGTACTGCAGCACATATGTAATGGGAATAACTTTTAATATTTAATGTAAAGGAGTAGTCTTCTGCTACAGCGTTAAATATTTCTTCCTGTTGTATTTTAGCGATGATGTGTTCTATAGTAAGACGCTGCATAGTTTATAAATTAAGCTTCATCTACATGCTTACGCAGTTTAGCCCTTCTATCTAGTCGGGTTACTTTAGATATTACCATGTCCTCAACAAAATTGATCACTTTTTCATGTAATTTCAATTTATAAACCCTATTCATATAAGTGATACCACCCGGACTCATAACATTAACCTCAACCAGCATTCCGTTTATCACATCGATGCCTACAAAATAAAGTCCATCTTTTACAAGTTTAGGACCTATACGGCGACATAATTCTTTTTCCTGTTTTGTTAGCACATGTTTTGCTATACTGCCGCCAGCACTTACATTAGAGCGGTGGTCATCTTCTCCCGGCACACGACGCATGGCACCAATGGGTTTTCCGTTAAGTAATAAAATACGCACATCTCCCTGGTCTGCTCCTTCAATATAATCTTGCAGAATTACATAATTAGAAGAACCATCTTTATTATTGATGTAAAAATCAAGCAGCGAACTAATACTGTTCATGGCACTTTTCTCGATCAATATCACTCCTGATCCGCCAAAACCATTTAGCGGTTTTAAGATCATTTTATCTTTAGTAGATTCTTTTATGATTTGGGTTAAGTACTCTTTATTTTTAGTTACGTGCGTTTTAGGAATAAATGTATTTTGTTCATCTTCAAAAACTGCAGTGTACAATTTATTGTTTGCTCTTCTTATACCATCAATACTATTCATGATAAAGACATCATCTTTAACTGAATCTAAGAAGTTGAGCATTATCGTGTCCAGCGGCGGATTGCTACGCAAAATGATAACATCAAACCCAGCTAACGGTAACATCTCATCTCTAAATTTAGCTTTTGCATGAAATGCTTTTAAAGTTGGCGGCACCTTTTCCTGCCTTAATATAACTTTACAGAAGGCAAATGTTACACTATCTCTAATGGTTAAGTTAGCAGGTGTAGTTGTGGCTACACCATGCCCTCTTTTTACACATTCACGTATTAGCGATAAAGAAGTGTCATCTTCGGGTTTCATATCCTGCCAGGGATACATTAAAAAGCATACATTCATTTGATATCTTTTAAGAGATAATTAAAATCTTTTAAAGATAGATAAAAGCAGCTGTATTGAGCTTTTAATTGGCCGAAACACTAAAATTATCAAAACCACCGTAGTCATCTGCGCCATTTTGCTGAATGCGTACACGTAATGCAACCGAAGATGTTCCTGCGGGAATTTCTACTTCTACAGACCCCTCAAGTGATCTGTCACTTTCTCCTTCAATAAGCTGTTCTTCAGGTTGGTCTATCCCATCGATCACAACCGTATAAAAACTGTCATCACTATTATCAAATTCAAAGAATTCATAATCAAAAGATATCGTCACCCCATTAGGCGCCAGTGAAGTATCTACGGTATCAAAAGTTAAAGTTGCAAAATCGCCTGTTCCATTTTCATCCTCATCGTCAAGATCGTTAAAACCAAGAAAGTTATTAGTTAAGGTCGTTATATCTGTAAAATTAGAATTGTCTGTTATTCCGTAAAAACCATCATTACCATTATCAAAAAATGGAATATCACTTTCATAACCCCATGAATCTGCCGAATCAAAATTCTGCGCCACATTGGCGAACCCTATATTTTGCAGGCAATAGACATCCTGCCAGGAATCTCCATTCCATATTTGTAAACAATATTGAGAATCATCGGGATCGTTTACAAACACTAAAAGACCAATATCGTCACTATCTGGCTCAATAAGATCACGCTGTTCTATAGTGACACGTGGTGGCATCAACCCTTTATAATCTGTTCCGTTAGAAGTACTGCTTACTTCGAGCATAGAAGCTTCACTAGGATCAGTTGTTCCTATGCCCACCTGAGCAGACAAAACTGAAAAAGATAAACAAAAGAAAACGAGTAAATATATCTTCATACCTAATAATATTTTTGAGGATTAGGTAGGAAAAGTTCAAAACGAAGGGAATAAGCTAATAGATTGGGTATTTAAAAATACTAATAACTATATAGTATACCTGAAGATAATATGTTAATATCGATATACTTACAAGTATATTCGATTAGGCCTTTATTTCTCGTCTATATCAAAAGCAGCATCAGGATCTTTATTAGGTGTGTGATGTATCATACCCTCACCCTTTGCTATAATTGAAGAAACCGTAGCATCACCCGTTACATTTACGACCGTTCTGCACATGTCAAGTATACGATCTACAGGTAAGATAATTCCTATCCAGGCAGGATTCAATCCAACTGACTGAAGCACAATAATTAACATAACCAGACCGGCACTAGGCACTGCTGCAGAACCAATTGAAGCAAGTGTCGCCGTTAAAACGATGGTTAGTTGTTGACCTAAAGTAAGATCGATCATATGTAATTGAGCAAGAAATACCACAGCCACTGCCTGATAAAGGCATGTACCGTCCATATTTACAGTTGCACCAATTGGCAGCACAAAACTGGTTATCTTTTTGTCTACGCCAAGATTATCTTCAACGCATTCCATTGTAACCGGTAAAGTAGCAGCGCTGCTGGATGTAGAAAATGCAAGAGCTTGTGCAGGACCCATTCCTTTAAAGAAATCTGTGTATGATATTACTCTTACGAATAATTTTACGAGCATTGGGTAAATTAAGAAAACCATTAATCCTAAACCAAGCAGAACTGTAAGTGAGTACCAACTAAGCCCTTTAAATATCTCTACCACTTTACCTAAATCATCTCCGGCCATTTTACTCACAACGCCAGCAAGTAAAGCGAAAACAAAAAATGGTGCTGCCTGCATCACAAGATCTACCATTTTCAGGAAGACTTCCATAATGCCATCTACAGCACGGGTTATGGGAGCCGATTTCTCATTGGGAATAAAAAGCAAACTTATACCAAAGAATAATGCAAAGAAAATCACCTGCAGCATGAGCCCGTTATCACCCAGTGCCTGAAAGAAATTCTGAGGCACCAGATCTACTAAGGGTTGCAGAGGCCCAGATTCTTTAGCCTGGTTTGCAGTGCTCATTTTATCGCTAACCGCAGCATCATTAAGTTCTGCTCTTGAAAGATCTGAGATCTCGCGAGCACGCTTCATGAATTTAGGATCCTGCAAATAATTTACACCGTCTTTTATCTGTAAGCCCTGTGAGTCTGCCCAGATCTCATAACTTATCCTGTTATCTATACGACTTGCATCATCTACCCATTTACCTGGCTGTATAAGATTTACAAGCAAAAGACCTAGTGAGACCGCGAGAATAGTTGTAATTAAATACGCCAGTAATGTCTTTCCTCCCATTCTACCTAAACTAGAAGGATCACCAATATTTGCCACACCGTTAATAATAGAAAACAGAACCAGTGGTACAGCTATCAATTTTAATAAATTGATAAATATTGTCCCAAAAGGAGCGATCCAGTCTATAGTAAATTCACTCCACCCTAACTGACTGGATAATAAAGCCCAAATGACTCCTAAAACAAGTCCGATAATAATTTTCCAGTGTAGGGCGATTTTTTTCATATAAGAGGAGTTTTTAGTATAGTTTAGACCGATTTTCTATTTAAAAATGCCGATTTTAGGCTATATTTTTGAGGTTTTATCGAGCAAAAGGTAATCTGCAAGAACCAGCGCTGCCATAGCTTCTACTATAGGCACAGCCCGCGGCACCACACAAGGATCATGTCTTCCTTTTCCCTGCATTTCTGCTGCATTACCTTCTTTATCTATTGTGGGTTGATTTTGCATGATGGTAGCAACAGGTTTAAAAGCAACTCTAAAGTAAATATCCATCCCGTTGCTTATTCCGCCTTGTACGCCACCGCTCAAATTGGTTTGTGTGGTACCATCAGCATTAAAGAGATCATTATGATCACTCCCTTTCATTTTAGCACCATCAAAACCGCTCCCGTATTCAAAACCTTTTACCGCATTTATTGAGAGCATCGCTTTGCCTAACTCAGCATGTAATTTATCAAAAACAGGCTCACCTAATCCCACCGGCACATTTTGTATTACACACATCACTGTACCGCCTATGGTATCTCCTGCTTTGCGAATTTCTTTTATTCTGTCTATCATCGCTTTCGCGAAAGCGGGATCTGGACAGCGAATGTCATTAGATTCTATCTGTGTAAAATCGAGCTCCTGATAAGGCGTATCCATCCTAATATCGCCTACAGAATCTACAAAAGCATTTATCTTAACACCTTTTAAAACCTGCTTTGCAATTGCTCCTGCGGCAACTCTGCATGCGGTTTCTCTGGCAGAAGATCTACCACCACCACGATAATCACGCACGCCGTATTTTTTATCATACGTATAATCTGCATGAGATGGTCTGTAGGTGTCTTTTATATGGCTGTAATCGTGTGATTTTTGATTGGTATTCACAATATTGAAACCAATGGGCGTTCCTGTGGTTTTCCCTTCAAAAATTCCCGAGAAAAACTGAACTGTATCTGGCTCTTTGCGCTGGGTAACAATTTTAGATTGCCCAGGTTTACGCCTTTCCATATCTGTATTTACAAGATCAAGATCTATCTCAAGCCCAGCCGGGCAGCCGTCTATAATACCGCCTATTGCCTCGCCATGAGACTCACCAAATGTTGTTAGCTTAAACAGCTTCCCAAAGGAATTTCCTGCCATAATTTATGTTTGAACGACGAAAATAACAGCTTTTGAGCAGAAAATCGCATCTTACCCAAGCTAATTGTTTACAACTGTGTTAAAAGCTGTTTCTAATTTAATATTCTCATAAAGTTACAATAACAAAAAAGGGTGTTATTTGATACAAACAATAAAGCGTGAAGCGAAAAGTTGAAATTGTAGTCCTTTCAGATGTGCATCTGGGCACATATGGTTCTCACGCACAGGAGCTCCTCTATTATCTTGATAGCATAAAACCGCGCACGCTTATTCTTAATGGCGATATCGTTGATATCTGGCAGTTTAGAAAAAGATACTTTCCTAAATCACATATGCAGGTTCTTAAAAAGGTTATGGCTCTTGCCACAAAGGGAACGCGTGTATATTATATCACCGGCAACCATGATGAGAAGCTGCGCAAATTTAGTCCCGTGCGGCTGGGTAATATTTCTATTATAGATAAACTTGTACTTAATCTTGATGGTAAGAAAGCGTGGATTTTTCACGGTGATGTTTTTGATGCTTCTATACAGCACACAAAATGGATCGCAAAACTTGGCGGCTGGGGATACGATTTTCTTATACTTTTTAATCGCTTTATAAACTGGTGGCTGGTACGAATGGGAAAACCAAAATATTCCTTGTCTAAAAAAATAAAGAACAGCGTAAAAAAAGCGGTGAGTTTTATAACAGATTTTGAAGTTACTGCCGCCCAACTCGCCATAGAAAATGATTTTGATTATGTGCTTTGCGGGCATATCCATCAGCCACAAATGCGGGAAGTACATCACAAGGGTGGTTCTTGCCTTTACCTCAACAGCGGGGACTGGATAGAAAATCTTACCGCCCTTGAATACAACAATAGCGCCTGGTCACTTATGGAATATGAAAAATTAGATCTTCCCAAGCCAGTTCCTGACGAATCCCTCAACACTGAAGTTGATCCGGAGGCGTTGCTGGCTTCAATTACTCTTTTTGCTAAATAAATAGTTTAAACTTTTATTCAGCTACTTTTAAAAACACCTATTTGTCAATATAATTTTGTAAAGGCCCACAGGAACCTCCTTAGATTTAGGAACAATCTTACATTTATAATTTATTTAATCTAAAACCTCAAGCTTAGCAAATCGCAGTAAAAGCTTTTTAATTCCGCCTTTAGCGAAATTTATCTCTGCTTTTTGATCCTGCCCTATGCCTTCTATTTTTACAACTTGTCCTCTGCCAAAGCGAGAATGCTCAACATGTGTACCTTCTTGTAATTTGCCATTATAATCTGGTGGTGGCTTTGAAGGTGAAGACGGCTTTATTTTACGCAACTTTTGCAATTGATCTTCCGTTGGCATACCTGCTCGCGGTGGAGTACCACTTTGCGGTTTGGTCTGTCGTAATTTACTCTTATCTACATCGCCAAAGATATCGCGATCTATCAAAGGTTTATACCTGTAAGAATCCATAGGAGTTTGCATATCTAGATACACCTCATCTATTTCTTCTATAAATCGGCTGGGTTCTGTATCTACCAGTTTACCCCATCTGTAGCGTGATTCTGTATAAGTTAAATACGCTTGTTTTTCAGCTCTTGTTAACGCAACATAGAATAACCTGCGTTCTTCTTCTAATTCACTGCGAGTGTTCATACTCATAGCGCTGGGAAAAAGATTTTCTTCCATACCCACAATATAGACGTAGGGAAATTCAAGACCTTTGGCCAGGTGAATGGTCATAAGTGAAACACGGTCATCATCACCTACATCTTTATCCATATCTGTCGCAAGCGCAACATCTTCTAAAAATTCTGTAAGTGAACCGTCTGCATCTGCTAGTTCCCGTTGCCCTTCTACAAAATCTTTTATACCATTAAGTAATTCTTCTATATTTTCTATACGGGCAATACCTTCAGGCGTTCCGTCTTTCTTCAACTCCTGCAATAAACCAGTCTTGCGAGCTACTTCTTCTGCGGTTACAAAAGCATCAGCATTTTCAGCAGTTATCTGAAAACTCCTGATCATATTGACGAAGTTGTACAGCTTATTTTTTGTACTGTTATTGATTTGGATCTGGATGTGATTGATATTTTCCATCACTTCAAAGATGGATTTATCATACTGTTTTGCAGCCAGGATCAACCTGTCAATAGTAGTGTTTCCTATACCGCGAGCAGGATAATTGATAACCCGTTTTAGTGCTTCCTCATCTTTAGTATTCACTAATAAGCGCAAATAGGCGAGTACATCTTTTATCTCTTTACGCTGATAGAATGAGAGTCCGCCAAAAATTCTATACGGTATATCTCGCTTACGCAAAGCATCTTCCATTGCACGAGACTGTGCATTAGTACGATACAGAATCGCAAAATCGCTATGCGGAAGCTGTTGATTCATCCTATTTTCAAAAATAGAACTTGCCACATATCTTCCTTCCTCACCATCTGTAGGCGAACGATGCACTATAATTTTAGGCCCATCATCATTTGCCGTCCATACAACCTTGTCTAGTTTAGTCTTATTTTTATCTATAACAGAATTTGCTGCTTCTACAATATTCTTTGTAGATCTGTAATTCTGTTCCAGACGGTACACTTTCACATCGTCGTAATCGCGCTGATAATTCAGGATATTATTAATGTTAGCTCCGCGAAAAGCATAAATACTTTGTGAGTCGTCACCCACCACACAAATATTTTGATAACGATCTGCAAGTGCTTTTACAATCAAATATTGCGAGTGATTTGTATCCTGGTACTCATCTACCAGAATATATTGAAAACGCTTTTGATATTTTGCCAGCACTTCAGGAAAACGAGCCAGAAGCTCATTGGTTCTAAGCAATAAATCATCAAAATCCATCGCACCCGCTTTAAAGCAGCGGTCTACATATTCCTGATAAATTTCGCCTAGGCGGGGTTTTTTCGCCATAGCGTCTGCTTCAACTAATTCAGCATTTTGAAAGTAGGCCTTAACCGTTATCAGGCTGTTTTTATAAGAAGAAATACGAGAATGAACTTGCTTGTACTTGTACACATCTTTATCTAGCCCCATCTCTTTGATGATAGCCGAAATTAGACGTTGAGAATCCTGAGTATCGTAGATCGTGAAGTTAGATGGAAAGCCCAGATGATGCCCTTCTATACGTAGAATCTTGGCAAAAACAGAGTGAAATGTTCCCATCCACAAATTTTTAGCCTCGCTATTTCCTACAATAGTACCAATACGCTTTTTCATTTCGCGTGCCGCTTTATTGGTAAAAGTGAGCGACAGAATATTAAAAGCATCTACACCCTTACTCATCAAATAAGCAATACGCATTGTAAGCACTCTTGTCTTACCAGAACCCGCTCCTGCAATCACCATCATAGCGCCGTCCTTTTGTAAAACGGGGGCGCGTTGCGCTTCATTTAATCCTTCTAAATATTTATCCAAAACAAGCTTTTCTTTAGTGCGTGAAATTAAGCAAACTTGATGTATTGGGTAAGTTCATCTCTTCATTTTTATAAACAGAAGAAATCGAACCATTCTTTATAATTTTTTTAAATATCTTTAAACTTTCTTAAAAAATACAGATGAAAAAACCCCTTCTTATCCTTTTTGCCTTATTTATCGCAATTAATAGTTTTGCTCAAGATCAGGTTAAAGGAAAAGTGATAGAAAATTATGGAACCACATTTAGCGTTCCTAATCCAGATTTTAAAACAGATACAGATCTAATATTTAAAGTTGTCTTTGACATTGCAAAAGCTCCCGAAAATCCGGCCGATTTAAACCGATATTTCAATACTGTAGCCCGATTTTTAAATATGCACAAGAATGCTGGTATTCCGCAGGAAAATCTAAAACCGGTAATGGTAGTTCACGGTGAGGCTGCAATGGGTTTACTTAAAAATGAATTCTATAAAGAAAAATACGGTGTAGATAATCCCAATCTTGACTTGCTTGAAGCGCTGCATGCTGCCCAGGTACCCGTTATCCTATGTGGCCAAACCGCCGGAAGTAAAGGTCTAACTAAAGAAAACACATGGCAATATGCTCAATTTGCACTCTCTGCGATGACAGCATTAATTCAGTTACAGAATGATGGTTACCAACTAATAACCTTTTAAAACCAATTTATGATCAAAAATTACTTTCTCTTAGCACTACTAGCTGGTGGTAATATGATGCTGGCTCAAACAGCAGATAAAGAACTTATGGCATCCGCCGAAGTTCTTGAAGATCAGGTGATCGAGTGGCGTCATGAGATTCATGAACACCCAGAGCTTTCTAACCGCGAGTTTGAAACTGCTGAAAAAATAGCCGCGCATCTTAAATCTCTAGGCATAGAGGTGCAAACCGGTATTGCAAAAACCGGTGTTGTAGGCATATTAAAAGGTTCAAAATCGGGAAAAACGGTCGCATTACGTGCAGATATTGATGCTTTACCGGTGACAGAGCGTAACGATCTTCCTTTTAAAAGTAATGTTACAGCAAACTTCCTGGGTCAGGAAACAGGCGTTATGCACGCTTGTGGTCATGACACACATGTAGCAATTTTAATGGGCGTTGCTAAAATTCTTTCAGAACATAAAGACAAAATAAACGGTACGGTGAAATTCATTTTTCAGCCTGCTGAAGAAGGGCCACCACCCGGAGAAGAAGGTGGTGCTAAACTTATGATCAAAGAAGGTGTTCTTAAAAATCCTGATGTAGACGCGATTTTTGGTTTACATATAAATTCGGCTACTCCGGTAGGTACTATACGTTACAAACCTGGCGGAACTATGGCAGCGGTTGAGCGTTTTGTGGTGAATGTAAAAGGAAAACAAACACACGGTTCTGCTCCCTGGAGCGGTGTAGACCCTATTTATATTTCAGCTAAAATCATAGATGGTTTTCAATCTATAATTAGCCGTGAATCTCCTCTGGTTGAAGAGGCAGCAGTTATAACAGTGGGAAAAATAACCAGCGGTATGCGCTTTAATATTATTCCGGAAACGGCTGAAATGATTGGCACTGTGCGCACCCTTGATCCTGAAATGCGAGAAATGATCATACGCCGTATGACTGAAATGACAGAAGGTCTGGCCAAAACCTATGGAGGTAGCGCCACTATAGAATTTCAAAGTAATACTTCTATCACGTATAACGACCTTGCTCTTACTGAGCAAATGCTACCTACGTTGCAGGAAGTTGCCGGTACAGATCATGTAGAGCTGGTAAAAGCAACAACCGGCGGGGAAGATTTTAGCTATTTTCAGGAAGAAGTTCCCGGATTTTACTTCTTTTTAGGAGGAATGACTCCCGGAAATACAGAAGCGTATCCACATCACACACCGGACTTTATGATTGATGATGACGGACTTCTACTTGGTGTTAAAACAATGACACAACTTACTATAGATTATCTAAACGCCCAATAACTACATAAAAAGGCTGTGTGATAATTTTAGTAAAAGTCATTCCGAATTTATTTCGGAATCGCATCATATTTAGCAATAAATGTGAATCTAAAACGAGCTCAGGTTGACTAACAAAAGTCATACAGCCTTTTTTTCAATCCAACCCTTCCTATGAAAAATTTATTATTTACAGCTGTCTTGCTATGCTCTACCTTATTATTCGCTCAAGCCGAATTTGAAGAAGCAATTGAAAAAATAGAACCCAAAGTCATAGAATGGCGCAGAGACTTTCATGAACACCCAGAACTTTCTAATAGGGAGTTCAATACCGCCGAAACAATTGCCAAACACTTAAAATCTCTTGGCTTAAAAGTGGAAACAGGAGTTGCAAAAACCGGAGTAGTAGGTATTCTTGAGGGTAAAAAACCAGGTAAAGTACTCGGTTTACGGGCAGATATTGATGCGCTTCCCGTAACAGAACGCGGTGATCTTCCGTTTAAATCTACTGTAAAAACCACATATTTAGACAAAGAGGTTGGCGTCATGCATGCTTGTGGTCACGATACGCATATCGCGATCCTGATGGGGGTTGCAGAAGTTCTAGCCAAAAACAATGATTTTGCCGGAACCATAAAATTCATTTTTCAACCGGCAGAAGAAGGCGCTCCCGCAGATGAAGAAGGTGGGGCAGAATTAATGGTTAAAGAAAATGTGCTTAAAAATCCTGATGTAGATGCGATTTTCGGGCTTCACATCGCTGCGGGTCAGCCAGTGGGTACGATTGCATATAAGTCTGGCGGAATTATGGCGGCCGCACAAAGCTTTGAAATTAATGTAAAAGGTAAAGCAAGCCACGGTTCTACCCCATGGACGAGCGTTGATCCCATAATGGCTTCGGTTAAAATAATTGATGGTTTACAGACAATTATTTCGCGTGAAGCTCCACTAACAGAAGAAGCCGCAGTTCTCTCAATAGGTAAGATTAATAGCGGGGTGAGAAATAATATTATTCCTGAAAGTGCTCAAATTCTGGGAACGCTGCGCACGCTTGATTATGATATGCAAGAACTTATCAATCGCAGAATGAAAGAAATGGTGCCTGCTATAGCTGCAGCATATAGAGCAGAAGCTACTATTGACATCCCAAAAGGAACTCCTATTGTTTACAACGATCCTGATCTTACGGCAAAAATGCTACCTTCTTTTGATAAAGCTGCCGGAGCAGAAAATGTGCATATAATAAAAGCTATTACAGGAGCAGAAGACTTTTCTTTCTTTTCAAATGAGATTCCCGGTCTTTACTTTTTTCTGGGTGGTAGTCCTGTTGATGCAAAAGAAACTGCACCTCATCACACTCCAGATTTTTATATTGATGAAAGTGGCTTACTTTTGGGCGTCAAAACCTTCATACAAATGACGGTAGACTATTTAGGACAATAACCTATTTTTTATGACCCCATTTCTTGATTTTCTTGCTACCATGCCCTGGTGGGTATGGCTGCTCGCTGTGCTTGTAATTATTACAATACGCGATATCTTCTTTAATAAATCGCATACCATAACTCACAACTTTCCGCTGGTGGGTCACATCAGGTATATGCTCGAGAGCATTGGGCCAGAAATACGACAATATCTGGTTGCCAGTAACCGTGAAGAATTACCTTTTAACAGGATCGAGAGAGGATGGATCTACGCTTCCGCGAAAAATGAAAATAACTATGAAGGCTTTGGTACAGATCAGGATATCTACAAGCCCAATTACATTTTTATAAACAACGCCATGATGGCGTATAAACTACCTGCAGAACATCCTAATGCAAAAGACCCTTACTTTCTGCCTTGCGCAAAGGTTATGGGCGGTTATAATAAACGAAAAAGACCTTTTAGGCCCAGCTCAATAATCAATGTTTCGGCGATGAGTTTTGGATCATTATCTGCACGGGCGATAGAATCCCTTAACCGCGGTTGCGAAAAAGCCCACGCCTATCATAATACAGGAGAGGGCGGACTATCAGCTTATCACAAGACCGGTGCAGATGTTATCTTCCAAATAGGAACCGGATATTTTGGCGTACGGGACGAAAATGGCGGCTTTTCGCTGGAAAAAATGGTTAAACTTGTAGAGGAAAATCCGCAGATACGAGCGATTGAAGTTAAACTTTCACAAGGCGCAAAACCCGGAAAAGGTGGAGTTTTACCCGCATCTAAGATTACTCCTGAAATTGCCGAAATACGCCACGTGCCCTTGGGTAAAGATGTACTTTCTCCAGCCACACATTCTGCTTTTGATGGTGTTCCCGGTATGATCAACTTTGTAGAAGAGATCGCAGCAGCCACGGGTTTGCCTGTGGGTATAAAAGCTGCAATAGGTAAATTAGACCAATGGCGCCAGCTCGCTGTTGCAATGGCTGAAACCAATCGCGGACCAGATTTTATCTCAATAGACGGTGGCGAAGGCGGTACAGGTGCTGCTCCTCCCAGTTTTGCAGACCACGTATCTCTGCCGTGGGTTTTCGCATTTAGCGATGTTTATAAAATTTTTAAAGAATATAAACTCACAGACCGAATCGTATTTATAGGTAGCGGTAAACTAGGTTTTCCTGCCAAAGGAGCGATGGCGTTTGCAATGGGGGCAGACCTTATAAATGTTGCTCGTGAAGCCATGATGGCCGTAGGTTGCATACAGGCGCAATCCTGTCACAACAATACGTGCCCATCTGGCGTTGCTACTCAAAACAAATGGTTGCAGGCAGGAATTAATATTCCTGAAAAGGCAGATCGTACCCATTACTATTTTAAGAATTTTAGAAAAGAACTTCTTGAAATTACGCATGCCTGCGGATATGAACATCCTGCGCAAATGAATATGGAAGATGTTGATTTTAGCCTGGGTGATAAAAGTCTGGTGCAACCGCTGGCAAATTCATTTGGTTATAATAAAACTCCTGTTAAATTTGAAAGTATGAAAGCTTTGCAGGATTGCCCACATTTAGGTGGTCACTATAACAAAGAAAAAGCGGAGAAAAAAGCTAAAAAAGCAGAGCGAAAAGAGGAAATTAGATACTAAAAATGGAAGAGAATTTATTACAGATATTAATCGCAGTAGGCCCGGCAATCGTAGTGGGTGTACTGGCATATTACTTTTTTAATAGATTTATTGAGAATGAAGACGGTAGACGCCGCTTTCTTTTACATAAAGATATGCTGGCAGATATTTTACCGGTGAGACTTCAGGCATATGAACGCTTGACTTTATTCTTAGAACGCATTGCGCCGTCACAATTGCTATTGCGTGTTGCACCCTCAGATACTGATAAAAGTTCTTATGAAAAACTGTTGATCGCAAATATCGAGCAGGAATTTGAACACAATCTCGCACAGCAAATCTATATGAGCGACGAATTATGGAATATCGTAAAGTCGGCTAAAAACGGAACCATCAAATTAGTGCGTGGGAACGCTTTAAAGCCCGAAGTAACTACTGCAAATCAATTACGAGAAGCTGTTTTAAAAGAGATTCTTGACAAACCGGCTCCTACTGTAGTCGCTTTAGAATATTTGAAGAAAGAAGTAAAAGAGCTTTTTGGATAAAATTTAGACTTCTAAGTTTAAGGTTTTATATTTAAGGTTCTATTGATATTTATTTAAAATTCCCAGAACGTCTTCCTTGTAACTTCTGCTTATGGGTATGGAGTGATTGTTTACAATTACGTATTCATTTGTAAACGATTCAATATTAGTAATTGATACGATAAAAGACCTATGAATGCGCAAAAATTGCTTTTGCGGCAATTTTTCTTCTATAGCACTGATTTTTTCACGTATTGTGATACATTTTTGGGCGGTCTGTATTTTGAGATAATCACTGAGACTTTCTATGTAATAGATCTCATCAAAATTAAGCTTAATCATTTTTCTATCAACGCGCACAAAGATGAATTTTGATTCCTCCTTTCCTGTTTGCTGAATTTGATTTTCCTGATTCCAGAAGGTATCTTTAAAATGACTAATTGCTTCCCATAAACGTTCAAAAGAAATAGGTTTTAATAAATAATCTACGGCATGAAGGTTAAAGCCATCAATAGCATATTCACGATATGCTGTTGTAAAAATAATTTTGACGTTGTTATTGATAGATCGTGCAAAAGAAATTCCAGAAATTCCAGGCATATTGATATCCAGAAAAATCAAATCTATATTTTCTGTAGAGATAAGATTAAAAGCCTCTGTTGCATCAGCGCAATATCCTATTACATCAACAGCATCTATCTTTGATAGATGACTTTGCAAAATCTCTCTGGCCACAGGCTCGTCGTCAACTACAATGCATTTGATCTTATCTTTCATTTAATCTATGTGCTGTACTATTCAAATATAAATCAACTATAAAGAAATGAATTTCATCTTTAATTTCTAGTGTATATCCCTTGTCATAAAGAATGCCTAAGCGTAGTTTGATGTTCTTTAATCCCAGCCCGCCGTTAGTTTCAATTACAGAAATATCAGTTCTTTTTTCATTTTTCAAATAAAAGTGTATTTGCTTCCCCTCTACTTTAAGGTGCATTTTTAGATTATCGCTTTTGATTTTTCCATGTTTAAAACTGTTTTCCAAAAAAGGCAGCAAAAGCATTGGCGCAATTAATATTTCATCGTATTGCTCTCTGTTCTCAAGTAGAATGCATTCTCTTAAGTTTTCGCCTAAGCGAAATGCTTCTAAAGCGATATAATCCTCTATGTGATCTATTTCTTCTTTTAAGGTAATTAATGGCTTATTTGTCTGATATAAAATATAATCAAGCAGTTTTGAAAGTTTTAAAATTAGTTCTGGTGTGTTTTCATTTTGGGCTAATGCAAAACCATAGATTGTATTTAATGTATTAAATAGAAAATGTGGATGAATTTGCATTTTAAGTTGATTAAGCTGTTGTTCACGTAATTGCAATTGGGTATTTAAAATCTCATTTTCTAAAGCTTTCTTTTCTCCCAAAGTTTGATAATTATGCTTAAGAAGGCTAAAAGCACAGGCTACCGCAACAACCAGATAAACTGCTATAATTATGAATAAAATGCTCTTTTTTATAGGGAAAGTTTCCCATGGCATTCCTGAGAGGAAAACAACACCATAAAAGCTTGAAAAAATTATAAAAGTTGCCGAAAATATTAAAGTATAAATACTGTAAACTATAAACCAGATGTATTTTTTCTTCAGTAGATAATCTGGTATAAGAAAATATACAAATACATAAGTGACCGCAATAGTTGCGGGTAATAGAAAACAAGAAAACTGAAAAACGATTTTAAAAGTCGTCTTTTCCTGACCGAAGAAAAAAGTATAAAAAAGCAATACGGCGAACCAAAAAATACCGTGTAGCAGTATCTTTTTGCCCAAATATTTAAATAGCTTTAAAAACTTCATCTAACTTTCAAAGTTGACTTATAAAATTTATAAATCAAAAGTTAAGCGATGAATAACAGATTTAAAGCCGGATATTACAGTTTTACGTAGCATATAATATCATTAAGGTAACTTCATGTCAAATGCATAGTAAAAATGGTAATTGGTCGCAAATTTTTAAAAGTCAGAAAAAACAGATTTAGTTTTGATCCTGTCAAACTTTAAAAAATATAAATATGTCTGCTTTACTTATTTTAGTGTTACAAGAACAAGGATTCTTTACCCAATTGGGAAACCGCATACAAGAAGGAGGAACATTCCCTATGACGCTTATCCTTATTTGTTTTGGGCTGATGCTTTTTTTAATTGCGCGAGCTGTCATGCAACTTAAAGCAACCCAGCCTAAATTTAAAAAAGCGATTAGCCTTGTAAATCAGATTGCATTGCTTGCCTTTGTTATAGGTTTTTTTAATCAACTAATAGGATTAATTCAAGTTTTCGATGCCTTTGAAGCTGTGGGAGATATATCGCCCAGTTTACTGGCAGGTGGTTTAAAATTAACTTTCCTACCAGGTATTTTTGGCGGATTTACTTTTATTCTTGGCCGATTAGCAACCTTTCTTCTCACCTGGATACGTATTGAAGATGAGAAAAATTTAGTACATACGAAATGAAATACTTTTCATCATTGAATTCCTAATACCTCTATTCATTAATAAAAATTTCTCTTTTAACTCAAAAATGTCTTTAAAAAATAAATAAGATCAAAATTATAGTAGTGAATAGAGGTTCTCAGTAATCTACAACTAACCCGATTTTTTAAACGATTTAAACGATTTTCACCCTTTTTAGGCCGATTTTTCTTGGAGGAAATCGGTTGAAGATGGGTCAAAAACTTCTACTACGTTATTTAAAAAACTATTATAATTCTTTAATTCAAGCGGAACATCTGCATTCTTTTCCATGTCATGAAAATGATTTGAAGCTAAAAGTTCCATTCCGGCAAATGCATTCATCCTGTGAAAACCGAACATAACACCGTTATCTACACTCCTTTGATCAAAGAACTCACCTTCTAAGGTAAATGCTTCTTTTGGCGCATTCCAACTTGTAGTGAGAATATATTTCTTTCCGTTCATTAGACCACCGGTGCCGTAATTAATAGCCGGGTTTTTACGACTGCGGCCATCACTTGCATATATTCCATTTTGATGCCCGGCTGTGAAAACTGTATCTATATATTCTTTGAATCCAAATGGAATCTGAAACCACCAGATAGGCGTGTGATATATTATAAGATCTGCCCACTTAAATTTCTCAACCTCTTCCATAGCGCCATAATCATCAACCACCTGGGTTGATTTAACTGCGTAATCAGCTAAAGAATTAAAATAGGTAATTGTATTCTCAAACAAAGTCGCGTTAAACTTACCACCTGAATGAGCAAATGGATGCCCTCCGTTAATTATAAAAATATTTTTCATCTGAATTAATTATTATTTATCAAGCAAAATTAAATACCTGATATCTATTTATAAAATAATACAATTCATACTTTTGTATTAAAATATTAATAGATATGATCAATCTGGAGTGGTATAGAACATTTAAAGCGATTTATGAAAATGGAACTCTTACTAAAGCTTCAACTGCATTGTACGCTTCCCAACCGGGAGTTAGCGTACACTTAAATGCCCTAGAAGCTTATGTGGGTAAAAAACTTTTTGAACGTACCTCCAGAAAAATGATTCCTACCGAAGATGGCAAATACTTGTATGAATACATTTTTGAATCTCTCAATAATCTGGAAATAGCAGAGCAACATTTTAAAAAAACTACACAAGAAAAAAATCCTTCCTTGTATATTGGGATGTGTTCTGAAACTTTTCAGCTTATTATAGAACCAGAAATACCTAAACTGCATTTTGATCTCGAAGCCAGATTTGGTGCTCATCAGGAATTAATAAAAGATCTAAATAATGGTATTTTAGATCTGGTCATAACTCCACAAAAGAAAAGTGATAAAAAATCATTAGTAAACTATACGCCATTTTCAACGGAGCGTATTGTGCTAATCGCAGGCGTAAAAACCGAGACTACAAAAATAAACGAACTTATAAGTAGCAAGAATTGGAAGAGTCTTGAAAATGAGTTGCAACACAAAATTTGGTACAGTGCCTCAAATGAGATGGAGCATTTTAGAAGATTCTGGTTTGAAAATTTCAATAAACGTCCAGCCTTCAAACCCAATTATATTTTACCAAGTATCAATTCTATAATTAGATGTCTAAGTAATGAAAATGGTTTTGCACTAGTCCCTGATTTTCTATGTCAAAACGCGATTAATAATAAAGAAATCAAGCTCGTTTGGGGCGGAAAAGTTAAAACGGAAAATACTTTATATTTCGCTTCACGAACAGACTTACAGCATAAGAAAGAATTACAAATACTTGAAAATATCTTTAAATCGAAAATGAAGAAATTAATAATCACAGAATAATTCTTTATACCCTGCTCCAGACAATATTTCAACTGACTTTTGTAAGTTTTTAAGACGTGAATCTATTCTTTATTTACTCACAATCTGACAATTAACTAAAAACGTGAAACTTTACCTAAATTTAATCTAAAGCGGTTTTGAAATTTCGGTTTTAAATTTAGCTTTACACAAAATTTCACTGTGTTTTCCCGAGAGCGTTTATATAAAGAATTACATCAGGCTACAAACATGACGCCCGCAGAACTTCGTGCCTGGCTGCGTACAGATATTGCACCATTAACGGTTGCAAACTATAAAGATTCGCCGTCTCTTGAGCAATCCAGAAAATTTCTAAAGGTGCTTTCACTTCAAGTAGAAGAGCTAACTTCTGCAGACTGCCAGATCATACAAACTATGCTTCATCGTATCAATTACGTTAAACGAAGCAGAAACACCCACAACGCTTCAAAAGCAGACTGGGAAAATAGCCTGAGAAATATGGGCTATGATATGCGCAAAGAAGTAAAAGCTGTAAAGAAAACCTCAGTATACTATTAGGCCATAGTAGTTATTTTTCTCAATTCTCCACTATTATTTCAAGGTAATTTTCAGTAACTTAACATGATAATTTTAAGAGCGCTGATTATGTTGTCTTGTAGAATGGAAATGAAATGGGCGGTCATATTTACCTTTGCCGGTCTGCTCTGGATGGGTTTTGAAAAAATTATGGGGTGGCATGATGAGAATATCGAGAATCAGGCTATTTACACAAACCTATACGCATTGGTCGCTATCGCTGTTTATGTCTTGGCTCTGTATGACAAGCGCAATAATTTTTATGGCGGTATCATGACCTGGAAACAAGGTTTTAGATCTGGCATAATCCTCACCTTTTTTGTGTGTCTTCTCGCGCCATTGTCACAATATATTACCAGCACTTTTATTACACCAGAGTATTTTGATAAAGCGATTGCCTACGCAGTCTCAAGTGGCAATAGCACAACAGAACACGCAGAATCCTACTTCAATTTAAAAAATTATGTAGTGTACGCTACAATGGGGGCTTTAGTAATGGGCATAATAACTTCTGCAGTAGTAGCTCTTTTTATTCGCAGAGATTAAAAAATCGGTCTTTTTACGACTAAAATCGGGAAAAAGCAGGTTGATTTTCTATTTTAGCAGGTATGAAAAAAGACCTTCCTTATCAGCTTATATGTTCAGATATTGACGGAACATTGCTAGATGTAAATCGCGATATTTCTGAAGAAACCCTTGCTGTATTCAAAAAGCTTAACGGGCATTTGCCCATCCTTCTCGCCTCTTCGCGTATGCCAAGTGCCATGCATTATCTGCAGAAAAAACTGAATATTGAAGGCGCTCCTCTCATCGCCTACAATGGTGGACTTATTCTTGGTGAAAATGGAACTGTGATAGAAAGTAATTCTTTTTCGCTTGGAGTGCTTAAAACCGTAATTAGCAACCGCAACTCGGGAAGTTTTGGTTACAACATCAGCATATACAGCAATGACGACTGGTTTACAGAAACTGAAGATTACTGGACCAAGCGAGAGATTAATAATACTCGCGTAAAACCAACTTTAAGTTCGCTGGAAAAAACCTCAGATTATCTGTCAAAAAACGGTCAAAATCCGCATAAAATCATGTGCATGGGTGATGAAAATGAGATTGATGCATTAGTAGAAGAACTGTCTCAAAAGCACAAACAAGATGTTAATTTATATCGCTCAAAAAATACATATTTAGAGATAACAGCCAGAAATATTGATAAGAGCCTTGCCTTAAAAGTGCTTCTCGATCAATACTATCATATATCTATAGAAAAAGTAATCGCCTTTGGCGATAATCACAATGATGTAGAGATGTTACAACAAGTAGGCCTGGGAGTAGCCATGGCAAACGCCACTGAAAATGTAAAATCTATCGCAGGTAAAGTAAGTTTATACACAAATAAAGAACACGCTGTTGCGAAAGCTATTGATCAATGGCTGCTGGGTGAATTGTAAGCATAAAAAAAGGGGCGCGCTCCAACCAAAAAACACGCCCCTCAAACAACCTAACCAAATTTATTATGAACGACTATTCAATATAGTTTCTGTAATTATTTACCTCGATTTTTGCTCCCAGATCGTGCATAAGATTATATAAACCAAAGAAAGTGCGGTTTATGTATAAAAAGTGTTTACTTCCCCTATTACCATTCATTTTTCTCAATTGTGTATCTTTAGAATACTTATCACTTAGATCTGCAATTTTCGCAAAGAAATCCTCATTTTTAAAGTCAAAAGTTTCTTTGTGAAAAGGCTGCGTGAAGAGACTCAACATTTCATAAAACAACTCTGAGAAAAATTTGATCTCCTCAGGTGAATCCTCTTCACGCAGGATTTCAAGAGCAAACATCTTTTCCATAAAAACATTAGGATTATTGATATTAGCTGGTTCTGCAAGCTCAAAATAGGGGGTATAAAAATCTTCCGGAACATGTTTAATGCATCCAAAGTCTATTGCAATTAAATTGCGCTGCTCATCTATTAAAAAGTTACCGGGATGCGGGTCTGCATGTACTCTCTTAAGTTCATGTATCTGGAACATATAAAAATCCCAAAGCGCCTGCCCTATTTTATTAGCATCTTCATTATTTGTATTATGAGCAGTAAATTCACTTAAGTGCTCTCCTTCCATCCAATCCATCGTAATAATGCGCTGGCTGGATAGATCAGGATAATAAACAGGGAATTTTAAATTAGGAATCACATTGCAAAGTTGGGTCATGCGCATGCTTTGCTCAACTTCAAGAATATAATCTGTCTCCTCAAGCAGCTTATCTTCTACTTCTTTAAAATATTTCTCTTTGTCTTTACCACGCAGGTTAAACATGCGCGTTGCTATAGGCTTTACTAAAGCCAGATCACTACTGATACTATCTGCGACCCCAGGATATTGGATTTTCACAGCAAGTTTCTTCCCATCCAGTGTGGCCTGATGAACCTGGCCTATACTGGCAGCATTTATACTTTGAGTCGCAAACGTATCGTAGATTTCTTCTGGGTATTTTCCCAAATACTTTTTAAATGTTTTTCTTACTAAAGGTGGTGACAATGGGGGAACAGAAAATTGCGATAGTGAGAATTTCTCAACATAAGCTTTCGGCATTATGTTTTTCTCCATGCTTAACATCTGGGCAACTTTAAGTGCGCTTCCTTTTAAGCTTTTGAGACCATCATAAATATCTTCTGCATTGTCTTCATTAAGTTGATCTCTGGTAGTTTCAGAATTGACAACTTTTTTACCGTAATATTTTGCATAATTACCCCCTACTTTCACTCCTGTTTTTACCAGTTGTGATGCGCGTTGTAATTTGTTTGTAGGTATGTAATCTATTGTTTTCATAGTGAGGAGTACTTAAGCTTTAGTAAAATTTTCTTTGAAAAGGAATTTCCCAAAGTCTAACAAACTCTCAAGTGGTGTTGTTTCAAAAACATCAAAGATCGCCTTGACAGATTTTTCAATGGCAACATCTGTTTTCTCAAAACCAGCAGAATTATCATCCATCCAGTATTTAAGAAGAAACAATAATTGTAACCACGCCCCTTCACTAAATATAGAAACCGGATTTTTAGTTATTTTAAACGATTTCTGTTCATTACTCTCTTCTATTAAAGTACTTGCATAATCACGAACCTTAAGCCTTAGTGCTCGCAACTGAGACATATTCTTAAGACTATTATTACTTTCATTAAGGGTGAAAAGCACGTAACTGCGATTTGCAGTTAACAATTCAAAAAACGTGTAGAAGAAAGCGAGCATTTTCTCTTGATTGGCATAAGCTGAGTAAGAGGGATCTTTATGTAAAACACTCACAGTATTCTCGAAGAAAGAAACCCAAATTTCTTCTCGTATTCCTTCAAAAGAGCCAAAGAAATTATAGAATTCTCCTTCAGCAATATTATTGTCTTTACAAAATTTGTAGACACTGCCCGGGCGCTTCCCATTTTCTAAAACGTATGTCATATAATAACTAATTACGTTCTCTCTGGTAACTACTTTTTTATTTGTTCCTGTGGTTTTCTTTTCGGTTGCCATATCAATTTTTCTACGCTGTAAAACTATATCTGTTTAACCTTATTTCAAAATTACTAAACAAAATGTTTGGTTAAAGTTCTTTCATATTTATTGAAAGCTATGTCAGTTTGTCACTGCTGCAACTGTGGTATTCATTTTGAAACACCCCAATTGAACAAACTACATTCATTTATGTGATTTGTTCTTATTCAAAAAAAATAAAATAGTAAATCTCTGAAATATGATCTGTTAGATTTTATTTCAGATTAATAAAAACGAAAACTTATGTCTACCGGAAAAATTAATGTTTCTGTTGAAAACATTTTCCCACTCATCAAGAAGTTCTTGTACAGTGATCATGAAATCTTTTTAAGAGAGCTTATTTCTAATGCAACTGATGCTACTTTAAAACTTAAACACCTGACTAACATAGGTGAGGTAAGCGTAGAATATGGCAATCCTGTTATTGACGTAAAACTTGACAAAGAGAAAAAAACCCTTACGATAACAGATCAGGGTATTGGTATGACTGCAGAAGAAGTGCAGAAATACATCAACGAAGTGGCTTTCTCTGGTGCAGAAGAGTTTCTTGACAAGTATAAAGATTCTGCTAAAGACAGCGGGATAATTGGTCATTTTGGTCTTGGTTTCTATTCTGCCTTTATGGTTGCAGATGAAGTAGAAATTATCACAAAATCATTTAAAGATGAGCCAGCAGCGCACTGGACGTGTGATGGTTCTCCTGAGTTCAATTTAACTGAAGGTAACAAGACCGAAAGAGGTACTTCTATCATTCTTCACATCAACGAAGATTCGCAGGAATTTTTAGAAGAAAACCGCATACAGGAACTTCTTACCAAGTATAACAAGTTTATGCCTGTGCCTATTAAATTTGGCACTAAAGAAGAAGTTCTAGACTTACCGGAAGATGCTCCTGAAGATGCTGAAGCAGAAACTGTGACAGTTGATAATATAATCAATAATCCTAATCCTGCCTGGACAAAGCAACCTACAGACCTTAAAGATGAAGACTATAAGAGTTTCTACCGCGAGTTGTACCCAATGCAATTTGAGGAGCCTTTATTTCATATCCATCTTAATGTAGATTATCCTTTTAACCTTACCGGTATTTTATACTTCCCAAGGTTAACGCAGGATCTCAATATGCAGAAAGATCGCATACAGCTTTATCAAAATCAGGTGTATGTAACAGATAATGTAGAAGGAATCGTACCAGAATTCTTGACGATGCTTCGCGGAGTTATAGATTCGCCAGATATTCCACTTAACGTTTCACGTTCTTACCTGCAGGCAGATGGTGCAGTAAAGAAAATCTCAAGTTATATTACCCGCAAAGTGGCAGATAAACTTAAGAGTCTTTTTAGCGAAGATCGCGCTGACTTTGAGAAAAAATGGAACGATATTAAGATCGTTATCGAGTATGGAATGCTTAGCGAAGACAAATTCTTTGAGAAAGCAGACAAATTTGCATTGTATCCTACCGTAGATGGTTCATTCTATACTTATGAAGAGCTTGAAGAAAAATTCAAAGAAAACCAGACTGATAAAGATGGTAAATTTGTAATTCTTTACGCCAGCAACAAAGATGCACAGCATTCATACATTCAGTCTGCTAAAGCGAAAGGTTACGAAGTTTTATTACTTGATTCTCCTATTGTTTCTCACTTGATCCAGAAACTAGAAACAAGTAAAGAGAACATCAGTTTTGCACGTGTAGATGGCGACCATATTGATAACCTGATCAAAAAAGACGAAGAGCAGATATCTAAACTTTCTGATGAAGAAAAAGAAAGTCTTAAGAAAGTTCTTGATGAGACAGTTGCAGACAAATCATACAATGTACAACTGCAACCTATGGATAGTACTTCACCTCCATTCATTATTACACAGCCAGAATTTATGCGTCGTATGAAAGAGATGCAACAGACTGGCGGTGGTGGCGGTATGTTTGGTATGGGTAACATGCCAGATATGTATAACCTCATCGTGAATACCAATCACGAACTGGTAAATGAGATTTTAAATACCAAAACTAAAAAGAAACAAGAGCGCCTTATCAAGCAATCGCTTGACCTTGCAAAACTGTCTCAAAACCTGCTAAAAGGTGAAGAGCTTACCGCTTTTGTAAACCGAAGTTTTGAAATGATTAAATAGATCTAAAAGGTGAAATTCAGATCTAATTAATTATCCTGATTTTTACCCAATAATACCCGAAAACCCGCCAGAATTGGCGGGTTTTTTATATTTTATTCCGATTTTGAAATCCTTTTATTCCTCTGGATATTCTTAGAAATGACTACAATTACAGGAGATTAGACTACAAGACCTTTACTTCATTTCATGAGCTTTGTATCGTATAATTTAAAAACAGAGTTATGAAAATTACAATCACGGGTTCATTAGGTCACATAAGTAAACCTTTAACGCAACAATTAGTAAACGCAGGCCACAAGGTAACTGTTATTAGCAGTAAACCAGAGCGTACCAAAGAAATTGAAGAGATGGGTGCTACAAGCGCAATAGGCTCGCTGGAAGATCTAGATTTTCTTATCAAAACTTTCCGCAGTACAGATGCAGTTTATACAATGGTGCCGCCGGGTAACTACTTCGATCCTGAATTTGATCTGCTGGCTTATTATAAAAAACTGGGTAGTAACTATGCAAAAGCCCTAAAAGAAAGCAACATAAAACATGTAGTCAATCTGAGTACTATTGGTGCTCATTTAGAAAAAGGATCTGGTATTTTACTAGGCGCTCATAACGTAGAGAAAATTTTAAATGAACTACCAGAAGCTGTATCTATAACACATATTAGACCCACCTCGTTTTTCTACAATCTTTATGGCTATGCAGATACGATAACAAATCAAAACATGATCGCTGCAAACTATGGAGCTGAAGATGTCATCCCGTGGGTTTCTCCTAAGGATATAGCTGCCGCTGTTGCAGAAGAATTAACCAATTCATTTACCGGTAGAAATGTGCGTTACGTTGCAAGTGATGAACGTACAGGAAATGAAACTGCCAATGTTTTGGGTAAAGCTATTGGTAAACCTGATTTAAAATGGGTTCTGGTTACAGATCAGGCAACATTAAATGCTCTTGTTAGTATTGGTATGAACAAGAAAATTGCTGCAGGTTTAGTAGAAATGTATGCCAGTCTACATACCGGTTTATTAGCAGAAGATTACTATCTTAATAAACCCGAAAAAATGGGTAACGTAAAACTGGAAGAGTTCGCTCACGAGTTTGCTATGACTTTCAACAAATAAATCGGAATCTATGTCAACAACGCCACTTCATAAATTTAAAACGATAAGTGAATTTCACAAGTTTAGGCGTTTACCCAGACCAGAGCACCCGCTCATAAGTGTGATAAATTTAGAATCTGTAGAGCGCATACCCGGCCAAGAAGTAAGCTTGATCAAAGATTTTTATTCTATAGCGCTTAAGCGAAATTTTAAAGCCAAAATGAAATACGGGCAGCAGGAAGTCGATTTTGACGAAGGCGTCATGTTTTTTATGGCACCCGGTCAGGTTTTGAAGATAGAAATGGAAAGTGCTATGAAGCAATCAGGATGGATGTTACTCGTTCATCCTGATTTTTTATGGAACACATCTCTCGCTAAAACTATAAGTAAGTATGAATATTTTGATTACTCACTGTATGAGGCTTTATTTCTTTCTGAAAAAGAAGAGCTAACTATTGCCGGAATCATGCAAAGTATTCATCAGGAATATCTGTCTAATATTGACCAATTTAGTCAGGATATTATTATTGCTCAACTTGAGGTTTTGTTTAATTATTCAGAACGTTTTTATCAACGCCAATTTATAACCAGAAAAATTGCACACCATCAAATTCTTAACCGGCTTGAAGACCTTTTAGAAGATAGTTTTACAACAGAAAATCTCATAAAAAATGGTCTGCCTACTGTACACCACATTGCCGAAGCTTTACATGTATCTCCCAATTATTTAAGCGGGATGCTCAAAACGTTAACCGGCCAAAGCACGCAACAACACATTCACGATAAATTAATACAGCAAGCGAAATTAAAACTGTCAACTTCAGAATTATCTGTAAGTGAGATTGCATATAACTTAGGTTTTGAGCATCCGCAATCATTCAGCAAATTATTCAAAAGTAAAACCCATATTTCGCCAATAGAATTTAGACAATCATTTAATTAACCATTTCCGAAAACCAGCCAAAATTGGCAATTTTTGACTGTATTTAGGCGATTTTAGATATAACTAAATAAAGTTGTAAAATGAAAAATGAAGATAATTGGCCAGTTTTAAATTTTGCAGAAATGCAAGACACTATTGAAACACTTCACCAATGGATTCAAATCGTGGGGAAAGTTCGTCTAAAGACCATGCCTTGGCAAAATCATTCCTGGCATACCACACTTTATATAACGCCCTCAGGATATTCTACTAATGCAATTTCATATGAAGGAAGAATATTTCAAATAGATTTTGATTTTAAAAAGCATCAACTTCTTATTCAATGTTCAAATGCAGAAACTTTGAGTATGAACTTAAAACCAAGAACTGTTGCTAACTTTTATAACGAACTTTTTGAAAAGTTAGCTAGTATAGGCATTTCAGTACGTATTTATGCTAAGCCAAATGAGATAGATCCTGCTATTCCCTTTTCTGAGAATGTCCTCAACAAATCATACGATCCAGACGCAGCGAATGCACTCTGGAGAGCTATGGTAAAAGTTAATGCCGTTTTTAATGAATTTAGAAGTGAATTTATTGGTAAAGCAAGCCCAGTGCATCTGTTTTGGGGTGCATTTGACCTGGCTGTTACTCGATTTTCAGGTAACCCTGCTCCTCTTTACCAAGGCGGTATGCCTAACATGCCATTAGAAGTTATGCAGGAAGCCTATTCGCAAGAGGTATGTAGTGCAGGTTTTTGGCCAGGATCCAGAGATTTTCCCGTACCCATTTTTTATGCGTATGCATACCCAAGTGATAAAAGTTTTGAAAAGCAAAATGTCTTACCCAAAGAGGCTTTTTATAGCTCTGAAATGGGAGAGTTTATATTAAAATATGAAGATGTACAAAACTCAGAAAATCCAGAGAAAAAATTATTTGAGTTTTTAAGAACAACATATATTGCAGCAGCTCACACTTCACAATGGGACCGCAAGAAACTAGAAAAGAAATAAAAAATACCCCTTTTTAGAATAATGCGCTTACCTACTTTCAATTGCTTCTTATCCGTATAATTAAACAGTCTTAAAAAAACTTCTTGCTTTTTGTGATTTTTTAAAGGCATTGCATACTTATACCTTGTAATTAACTTTTTAAATGCACACAAAAAAGGAATTTATAAAAGACATTCAGGAAAACGAAGGTATCATTTATAAGGTCACCAGGATTTATTCAAATAATTCTGAAGATCAAAAAGACCTGTATCAGGAGATCGTTTATCAGCTTTGGAAATCTTACAATTCGTTTAAAGGAGATTCTAAAGTAAGCACTTGGATGTATCGTGTTGCTTTAAACACTGCTATAAGCCATCTTAAAAAAGAAAAAAGAAAAGGTCATCAGGTTGATCTTGAGAAAGTGCTTCGCGATCGCATAGAACATGTTGACACGATTATGGAAGAACGCATAGCATTGCTGTACGCCCATATTAAAAACCTCAGCATTGTAGAACGCGGTATTATACTGCTTTATCTTGAAGATAAAAATTATGAGGAGATAGCCAGCATAACAGGTTTTAGCAGCACCAATATTGGCACCAGACTAAACAGAATTAAGCAAAAACTAAAAGCTCAAATTAAAAAAGATTAGATATGGAACTTCAGGAAATGAAAACCCTCTGGGAAGATATGAATCAAAAAGTTGACCAACAAAAAATACTAACCGATAAATTAATTATGGATCTTACTCAAGAACGTTACTCAAATAAAATAGGAACAATATTGACACCTGAGATTATAGGCACGCTAATTTGTTTCGCAGCAGCTTTATACATTGCGATAAACTTTGGTAAATTAGACGTTTGGTATTTGCAATTAGCCGGTATTATTACAAGTGCAGCGTGTTTAATCCTGCCTGTTCTCTCATTAAAATCAATTCAAAAAATGAAGGGTATCAATATTTCTAAAAGCACCTACAAAGAGTCACTACTTGCTTATACCAAAGGACAGAGAAGATTTCTGCAATTACAGAAAATCATATTTTACTTGAGCTTTTTCCTATTATTTTCTGCGGTTATAGTATTCGGTAAAATATTTAAAGATGTCGATGTGTTCGCGGTTTCACAAAAACTGAACTGGATGATTCCTTCTGGAATAGGAGCTCTGTATATTTTCACCATTTGGGTGTATAAAAAATATAAAAAAGCCACACTTGACGCTAAAGATATTTTGAGAGAATTAGAAAATTAACCGGCGATCTAACTTTTTCTTTTACTAATAAGAAATTGCTGTACAGACTAGTACCTCTTGTAAAGAGTACGAATTTTAATTAAGCTATTTTAGGGCATCTTAATTGATACTTCTAGATTATTATATATCAAAATCATTATTTCAAAAAACCAACCGTATGCATAGAATTACCTTTTTAATTATCAGCCTAATCATAATATCGTGTAGTAAAGATGATGAAGAAACAGCAAACGTAACATTAGAAGGTAACTGGAAACTTATTGAAGAATTACAGGACCCTGGAGATGGAAGCGCTGTTTATGAACCTGTACAAAGTATAAAAACTATTCAATTTAAAACTGACGGTACTGTAACCACAAATACTTCTTTGTGCGACCCGTTAACTGATGAAATTATAAGTAATGGAACTTTCACCAAATCTGATAGGGAGATTATTACCAACTGCGAAAACCCATATGCTTCAGTAATTTTATTTAAATTAGAGGGAGAATATCTAATCCTGCAATTTCTGGTTGATAAACAATTTGAAGCAAAATTGTTTTATCAAAAGTTTGAAAAGATAGATTAAAAATACCTCCTGATATTATGAAATCTAAGTCAATAAGAGCTTTTATAGGTGCTAAAGATTTTTCTTTATCCAGAAATTTTTACAATGATATGGGCTTTGAAGAGGTGATTCTGGGTGGTCATATGAGTTTATTTAAAGTAAATGAGCATTTAAGTTTCTATCTACAAAACGCCTATGTAAAAGACTGGGTTGATAATACAATGCTTTTTTTAGAATTGGAAGATCTGGATAACTGCGAGCAAGAACTTAAGGCAAAAGAACTCGATAAGAAATATCCCACCGTAAGATTCTCAAACATAAAAAATGAAAATTGGGGAAGAGAATTATTTATGCATGATCCTTCAGGAATTCTTTGGCATTTTGGTGAATTCAAATAAATAGCATTTCAATTTCTTCTTGATAATGAAAATGATCTTTGTACCTTTTCCTAAAAAGAAAAAGAACAATAAAATTGCATTTTCATGAATCTGTCAAACAATAAAATATTGATTACCGGTGGCGGTAGCGGCATAGGCTTGGGTCTTACTGAGGTTTTTACAACGAAAACAATACGGTCATTATTTGCGGGCGACGTCAAGAAGCTTTGCAGCAAGTAAAAAGTAAATTTCCTAATATTATAACAAGGGTTTGTGATCTTGCTGAAGAATCACAGCGTCAGGATCTGTATAATTGGATTTCTGAAAATCACAGCGATCTCAATGTTCTGGTTAATAATGCCGGTATTCAAAACTGGATAAAAATAGAAGATGACGATTTTTACAACAGGGCTTCACAAGAAATTACTACCAATATTCTGGCGCCACTGCATCTTACTTCACTTTTTGCCAATCTAAAATCGCTGAAAACTTTAATAAATGTAACCTCAGGTTTGGCTTTTATGCCATTCACAAAAGTACCGGTTTATTCTGCTACAAAAGCGTTTTTTCACTCATTTACGCTATCTACAAGGTACTTGCTCAAAAGTAAGAATATTGAGGTTATAGAGCTTATTCCGCCTGCGCTAAATACAGATTTGGGTGGCAAAGGTCTTCACGACAGTGCGCCGCCGGTAAGTGATTTTATAGATTCGGTTTTTAAACAATTAAACGAGGGAAAAACTGAAATTACTTTTGGCTTTAGCGAAGCAATATCTAAGGCCAATCCTGATGAAATAAAGTCGAATTTTGAAAGGATGAACCCATCTTAAAATCGGTTATTTTGGTCTAAAAACCTGACTTTTTATAGTGAATTTCGGCAAAAACCTGATGAAATACACATATTATAATTAACTGTTTTATAGTAGTTTGTCGATTAATTTTTATGAATTGTAATTTATAATAATATTTTATTAACTTCATACTTGTAAATCTATAAACACACCCCAAATGAAAAACAGATTTGTATTTTACAGCGCTACGCTGGCCCCGTTAATCGCAATTTTGATTCTTTATTACAAGAACAGTATTACATCTGGTCTTTTTATCACTCTTATTGTAATTTATGCTTTGGTCTATAGACCTTTGTTAGACGCACAACGATTAGTTGCTAAGAAGATCATTACGCAAAAAGAAAGTTGGCGTATGCTCGTACCAGGCTTTAGACTAGAATATTTTAGAGAAATCTATATCAAAGCCTGATTCTAAAATAATATTTACAAAAACCTGTCTATTGGCAGGTTTTTTTATTCAAAAAAACCTCGTTTTAGCACTAAAAATCTTGGCTATTTTTTCACTTAAAGTGAAATTAACGCGCCTAAATCATCAAAAACAACATCACTTTTAATAACTATTGATTAGTATATCGATGCTACATAGCTATTAATCTAATGATTTGTGCAAAGTAATTCCTTCTTCATACATTACAGCACATAACAATTACGTTAAGAACCATAAACAGAATTAATCAAGATCATTTTGCATGAAAATAAAACCTATTTTTTTATACCTTTTCTTTTCCTGCTTATATCATACTATTGCCCAAACCACTTCTACAGACATTCTCATTTTAGGCTCAGATCATCTAAGCCAGGTTTATAATGAAGAATTTCCTAATACAGATGTTTTACAACCCGAAAATCAAGATCAATTACAAGAATTTTCAGCATTAATAGAAGCTTTTAATCCAGATGTGATCATGGTAGAAAAACTACCGGAAGAACAAGATGAGATCGACAGCTTATACAACGCGTATAAAGCCGGGAAAATCGATATTGATACTCTTGAAAATGGCAGAAGCGAGGTTTACCAACTGGGCTTTAGAATAGGTAAAGATCTCAATATAGATAACATTGTAGCGGTAAATGCTCCCGGTGGCACTTCACAGAGCATTTTAGATAATGGTGAGAATATAGAATTGTATGAGAATGCCACAACAGAGTTGCGCAAAGTGGTTAGCACCTATTACAGGATGCTGCAAAACGGAGAGCTTTCGCTAAAAGATTATTTGGTTTTTTTAAATCAGCCAGAAACATATAACCTTATCTATCACCTGCGTTACATGACTCCCGCGCGTGTTATTAATGGCTCTTTTACAAATCCTGATAAAATGGTAGATACTGCATTTATAGATAAGAAATATATTGGCGCAGAGCTTATCTCGATATTTAAAAACCGCGACTACAAGATCTATTCTAATATAGTCACTAATCAATTACGCAATAAACATGAGCGTATTTTACTTATCATAGGTGTAGCTCATATAGGAAGCATAAAAAGTATATTGACAGATGATTCTGCCTTTAGCATCATTGAGGCAAACACTTATCTAAAACGTTAGAATGCTCCCAATCATCACTTTTAGATAGTGTTGTCTTATGACCACGTTTAGATCTTTCACAACTTCTCGTTTATTTCTAAAGCCTACAAATCTGGAGGATGCTGATTTTCTGCTTGAGCTTTTAAATACACCTAAATGGATAACATTTATAGGTGATCGCAATGTAAAAAGCACTAAAGATGCCACGATTTACATCGAAAATAACATCCTTCCTCAATATTCTAAAAAAGGTTACGGCAACTACACCGTCATTTTAAAAGAATCTAATATTAAAATAGGCAGTTGTGGGCTATATGACAGACAGGGCATTGACGGTCTGGATATAGGTTTTGCATTTTTACCACAATACGAGAAAATGGGATACGCTTTTGAAAGCGCTTGTGCACTCAAAACAGCGGCCTTTACAATTTTTGGTATCTCTAAACTAAATGCAATTACCACTCTGCAAAATTTAAGCTCGCAGCAATTACTAGAGCGCCTGGGTCTGCGTTTTAAAGAAATGATAAATCTACCCGGCGATAATGAAAAACTGATGCTTTATAGTATTGAAAAGCCAGTACAATAAGATCTTTATGCGTAAATTTCTATAAGATTTACCAGCTCTTTTTTAATAAAGATGAAAACAGTTAAGGATGATTTAATAGAATTAGCTAAGCAAGGTGCTTTTGATGTAATTATTCATGGCTGTAACTGTTTTTGCTCAATGAGCGGCGGTATTGCCAGAACTATAAAACAGGAATTTCCTGCAGCTTTTGCCGCCGATTTAAAAACTACCCCGGGAGACAAAGAAAAGTTAGGATCATATACCAGTGCAAAAGTTAAAAGCCGAAAAGGAGATCTCATTATTATTAATGCCTACACACAATATGATTATAAAGGCGTGGGAACTCTGGTCGATTATGAGGCTGTAAAGTCAGTTTTTAGGCAGATAAAGACCGATTTTGCCGGATTAAGAATAGGTTATTCGGCTATAGGAGCGGGTCTTGCTCGTGGGGATTGGGATATTATTTCCATCATCATCAAAGCCGAACTGCAGGGTGAAGATCACACATTTGTAGAATATAGAATCTAATCATCTCCTCTTCATTCATTTTCTTTAAGAAAATATTCACATATCTTTTGCAATTCCGTTGATTTTGATACATTTATTACCTCTTTCGCAATCGATTGAGAAAGAGCGACCAACCTGTAATACTTTTAGATCTTAACTGTAATGAGAAAGCTCTCACTTCTATTAATTTTTCTTTTCGCTTTAAGCCAACAGATTATTGCTCAGCAATCTATCAAGTCAAAAAATATTTATTTTCAAGTAGATGATCAGCCTGTGGGCAAAGACAACATTGCTTATAAATGGGGAGCAATGGCTCTTACGGCAACCGCAAATGATACAGAGAAGTTTAAACCACGCCCTACAGTGACTTCGCGCTATCTTGGTTTGATTTTTACAGCGGTTTTTGATGCGTGGTCGCGGTACGATGAAAAAGCTATTCCTGTTTATCTGGAAAACGTAGAACGCAGACCACAAGCAGAAAATACGATCACCAATAAAGAAATTGCCATAAGTTATGCGGCCTATGGTGCAATGAAAGAATACTACTATAGAGACAGTGATTTATTTACAGAATTTATGATCAAGATGGGCCTCGATCCTGAAAATAAAAGTACAGATCCTTCTACGCCGGCCGGCATTGGTAATCTCGCTGCCCATGCTGTTATTGAAGCTCGTAAGCATGATGGCTCAAATCAATATGGAGATGAAAAAAATTCTAATGGGAAACCCTATTTTAATTACACTGGCTATAAACCTACTAATTCACCAGATGAAAATGTTGATCCTGATCGCTGGCAACCCAAATACTTTTCTGATGGGAAAGGCGGAACCTTTGCACCAGAATGCTTAACGCCTTATTGGGATAAGGTTAAACCTTTAGGTATACAATCTGCAGATCAATTTCGGCCCGGCCCTCCACCTAAAGTTGGTTCGCCAGAAATGGCTAAAGAGGTAAAAGAAGTTATGGAATTGCAACAAAACATGACCGATGAGCAAAAGGCATTGGTCGAATTTATGCGCGATGGTCCTCAAAGTGTGCAGCAGGCAGGTCACTGGTTAAATTTCGCGCAAGCAGTTTCAGAAAGAGATAATCATAATCTGGATGAAGACGTAAAAATGTATTTCTTGTGCCAGATAACAGCGATGGATGCATTTATTGCATGCTGGGACGCTAAGATGTTCTATGACTCTGCAAGACCTTATGCATTGGTACATCAATATTATGAAGACCAGATAATTACTGCCTGGGGTGGCGCAAACGACGGACTCATAAAAATGAAAGGACAACAGTGGCGTCCCTATTCACCAGATACATTTCTTTGTCCGCCATTTCCTGGTTATGTTTCGGGTCACAGTTCTATAAGTGGAGCATGCGCAGAAGCATTAAAACTTTTTACAGGTAGTGATGAATTTGGCAGAAGTGTTGAGCTTACAGCCGGCGCTATGACAGAGCCAGATCATCTTGGTAAAACAGTGATCTTAGAATTTCCCACCTTTACAGAATCTGCAAACATGGCCGGATTTTCAAGAGTTTTAGGCGGTTATCATATTCAGTCAGACAATATTGAGGGGCTTGAATTAGGAAGAAAAGTCGCCCGGGAAGATTATCAATTTTATTTAGCACACGTCAATCCTAACAATACTCTTACAAAACCTGAATAATTTACCAAGGCTTTAACATATACAAAGCTTTATAAATTAGTAGTTTAGAGAAAAGACTAAACTATGCAAACCAAACGACTTATACCCCTACTCCTGCTTTTCTTATGTCTTGCTTCCTGCGAAAACAAAGAAAATAGCAATATGGAACCCGCCGTAGAATATGACGCAGCTGATGAGGCAGACTCTAAAGAAATGGATCTTGCTGCTTTAAAAAGCAAGATATTACAGGAAAGTAAATCTTCAATTGAATATGCCGAAGATAAAAAAGACAACCATTATGGTTATACAAGCACGACAGACTGGGACATTCTTAAAGAGGAAGGTGATTCACTTTTAATTGGCAATACAGCACCCACAAAGCGTGAAGAATTAGGTGGCAGACGTACGGTCGTCACACTTTTTAAAGGTGATGAAAGCGAAGGGAGAATTGTCCCCGGCACAGATACGCTAGAACTTAAAGAGAATGCTCAAAATCTAAATGTTTATAACCTACAGCCAAAACTGGTGGTAATGAATAATGATACTGTAGTTTATGGTATAGGTTATTCTGTGCACTACGTTTTTAACAAGATAAAAGATGATCTTGACAAAAGCGATCTTGCTAATATTGCGGCTTCCGCCCAAATTGATCCTGATGAGACAAAAGCTACTTATAGTATTCTAACGTATGGCATAGAAAGCGAAGATGCAGACATTATGCCACATCAGAACAAAACTTTTAACGTGAAAGAATATGGCGATTTACAGGCCCAAATAGCCAGTTTAAGGTATGTTTTGGGTGATTCTACAAATATGGCAAAACTAAAATTCAGCCCTGAAAAAATCCCCGGATTAACAGCAAAGGATTTTGAATAGGTAGTACTGAAAATCTATTTCGCCATTAAGTAATTTATTGTAAATTAACAAAATGGCCGAAAAAGATCCTTATGTTTTATCTAAAGATAGAATAAAACATCCACCTTCAACTTTCGTTGGAAAATTAAAATTTTTAGGACCAAGTTTCATTTTATCTGCATCTATAGTTGGTGCGGGAGAATTAATTGCTACGACCACTTTAGGAGCAGAAGCAGGTTTTATTACGTTCTGGGTAATACTTGTAAGCTGCGTTGTAAAAGTGGCTGTTCAGCTTGAATTTGGTAAGCACTCCATTCTCACAGGTGAAACCGCAATGCAGGCATTTAATCAATTACCCGGCCGCAACATTGGCAAAGCTAATTGGTCTGTCTGGACAGTGCTTGTTGTCATGTTTATAAAATTGCTTCAAGTGGGCGGTATCGTAGGTGGAGTGGCAATTATAATCAATATTGCCGTTCCCGGGATAAGCGTTCCTCTATGGTGTTTCATTATTGCAATTGTGGTCGCTTGCCTGGTGTATCAGGGCTATTATAAATTCATTGAATCATTTTCCATTTGGATGATCGGTTTTTTTACGCTTTTCACTTTTGCTTCTGTTTATTTTCTTGCTTATACACCCTACTCTATCTCGTGGGAACACATCTGGAGCGGACTGCAATTTAACCTGCCAAAAGAAGCGGTTGCAGTTGCTTTTGGTGCTTTTGGAATAACCGGTGTGGGCGGTGATGAGATCATTCATTACAATTACTGGTGTCTGGAGAAAGGCTACGCAGCTTATACCGGTAAAAATGATGGTTCAGAAGCCTGGAAACAACGGGCAAAAGGCTGGATTAAAGTTATGAATCTCGATGCCGTGATCGCAATGTGCGTTTATACCTTAGTTACGGCAGCTTTTTATTTGCTGGGAGCTGCGGTGCTGCATAATCAAGGTGGCGTACCAGAAGGTTACGGTATGGTAGAAGCATTATCTACAATGTACACAGAATCATTGGGACCACAGGCCAAAACAGCTTTTCTTATTGGCGCTTTTATAACTCTATTCTCTACGTTATTTGCTGCTCTTGCAGCATGGACAAGACAGATATCAGATATTTTTGGGCAGTTGGGCTGGATTAATTTTAGTAATTATAAAATTAGAAAAAGAACAGTAGCTATTCTGGCATGGGTGATACCGCTTCTTTGGGCTCTTGTTTTTGTATTTATAAGGTTGCCGGTTCTTATGGTTATTATTGGTGGTATCGTGAGTTCCTTCCTGCTTTTTCTTGTTGTTTTTGCAGCTTTACATTTTAGATATTACAGACTTCATGCTCAGTTTAAACCTGCTCTTATTTATGATATTTCTTTATGGGTAAGTGTTATAAGTATTGTAGCCGTGGGCGCCTTAGGAATTATCAAGATAATTAATTAAAAATTGCAGTTAAACCATATGTTAAAGTATTTAAAATAATCTGCAACTATCTCTATTCAAATCAATTAAAACCTAAAACTATTTTTATAGCCATTGATAATTCAATTAGTATTTGATTTACTTTTGATGTTATTTTCAAACTGTAAATGAATAAATTTCTTGTCGTTGACAACCCAAAAACCTGGGACTTTTTAGGTAAAGATATCCAGGTTCTTTCTGCTCAGGATTACCTTACAAATCCTGAACATTCTAAGAAAAAAAACGCACGCATTTTTAACCTCTGTAAAGATTACTCATACCAGTCAAAAGGCTACTATGTTTCTTTACTTGCAGAGGCCAGAGGGCATTTACCTTTACCTGCAATAAAAAATCTGGTAGATTTGCGTACACCTAAATTAGTGCGTATAGTTTCAGATGAATTTGATGAGATCATTCAAAAAAGCCTGAAAAATATTAAATCTAAAGAATTTGTACTCAGCGTTTATTTTGGGCAGAATGTGGCCAGTAAATACAAAGAGCTAAGCGCGATGTTTCATCGTCACTTTCAGATCCCTTTTCTTAGGATAAAATTCAATTATACAAACCGCTGGAATATTCAGAATATTCGTGCAATTTCAACTTCAGAAATACCTGAAGAGCACAAAGAAAGTGCTTATGAATTTGCGCGGCAATATTTCGCTAAAAAGCGATACGATACAGCAAAACCTACTAAGGCTTTGTATGATCTCGCAATACTGGTACAGCAAAATGATCCTGCGCCTCCCAGCAATCCTAAAGCGATTAAAAAGTTTGTAGAAATCGCAGAAAAACTTAATTTTTACGTAGAAGTTGTTAGTCCTAAAGATCTCTCAAGGCTTTCTGCTTTTGATGCTTTGCTGGTTCGCCAGAGTACAGAAGTTAACAATGAAGCCTATGCTTTTACCCGCAAAGCCCAGCAGGAAAATATTGCGATCGTAGACTATCCTGATGCAATTTTAAAGTGTTGCAATAAGGTTTTTATGGCAGAGGCTTTACAAAATGCAAACATACCCGCACCTAAAACTATTATCGTTCATCACGATAATGTAAAAAAAGTGCTTGATATTGTGGGCTTGCCATGTGTACTAAAAGCACCTGATTCTACTTTTTCGTTTGGTGTAAAGAAAGCCACAACAGAAAAAGAATATCACTCGCTGGTGAAAAATATGCTTAAAGAGTCTGAGCTTATTATCGCGCAGGAGTATTGCCCCTCAGATTATGACTGGCGTATAGGTATTTTAGATGGTGAGGCTTTTTACGCCTGTCGCTACTATATGGCAAAAGGTCACTGGCAGATCTATAATTGGGATGCGGCTAAAAAAGACGATCAGGATGGTAATGCAGATTGTCTGCCTATAGAAGATGTGCCCAAAGCAATATTAGATACTGCCCTGAGTACAGCAAAGATAATGGGTGCAGGTTTGTACGGTATAGATATTAAAGAAGTAAATGGCAAACCGCTGGTAATTGAGATCAACGACAATCCTAACATAGATATGGGTGTTGAAGATGCACATTACGGGGATCTGGTTTACACCAAAATTATTGAAGCGTTAATCAAGCGCATAGAAGGAAAACAATTATGAGTTACCACCTTTTTGAAGTTGCAGGAATAGAATTAGAATACATGGTCATTAATGCAAGTGATCTTAAAATTGCGCCTATTGTAGACCAACTCTTAACTGCAAAGAACGGAACTCTAAATTCTGATATCGAGAACGGGAGAATAGAATGGAGTAATGAACTTGTTGCGCATGTGATCGAATTAAAAACGCACGAGCCAGATGCCGATTTAGACACGCTTGACACCGATTTTCATAAGAATATTGTCGAAATTTCTGAGCTTCTAAAGCCCTTTAAAGCTTCCCTCCTGCCTTCTGCTGCACATCCGTTTATGGATTCTAAGACCGAAAAGAAACTTTGGGAACATGATCATAACGAGATCTATTCACTTTACGATAAAATCTTTGATTGTAGCGGTCATGGCTGGGCAAACTTGCAAAGTATGCACATTAATCTTCCGTTTTGGGATGACGCAGAGTTTGAAAAATTGCACGCAGCCATACGCGTTATGTTACCCATAATGCCCGGTTTAAGTGCCAGTTCGCCCGTTTTTGATGGCAAAAACAGCGGTTTTAAAGATGCTCGTTTAGAATATTATAAATACAACCAGAAAGAAATTCCACAAATGGCTGGAAAGGTAATTCCTGAAGGTTTTTTTAGCAAAGCAGATTATCACACAGGTATTTTCAACCCCATAAAAGAAGCCATAAAACCCTTTGATCCTAATAATATTCTGGAGCATTATTTTCTCAATTCCCGTGGTGCTATTGCCCGTTTTGATCGTTTTGCCATAGAAATTAGAGTGCTTGATATTCAGGAATGCCCAAAGGCCGATATTGCCATCGCTGTTCTCATTATTGAAGCACTAAAGTGGATTGTAAGCAGCGGAGAAATCTCACTCGAAACTCAGAAAAAGCAACATGAAGATGATTTGCTTCCTATTTTAAATCAGGTGATAAAAGACGGCGAAGAAGCGTTGATTACAGATGAGAATTACCTACAACTTTTTGGCTTTAAAGAAGAAGCTTCAGTGAATGAGATTTGGTCAAAATTGTATGCAAAAGTCAAAGAAAAAATCGGTCAAAATCATCAAAAAACCATCGAAATACTGCTAAAAAACGGAACACTTTCCACCAGAATTTTAAAAGGGATTGGTGAAGATTTTACGCATGACAATATTTTACAAGTTTATAGAAAGCTGGAAGAATGCCTTCTTAAAAACGAAATCTACCTGCCATGAAGCTTATAATTAGCGCCGAGCATGGCGGTAATTTAATTCCTGAAGAATATAAATTTCTGTTTAATGAGCATGCGGATGAACTTGCGACGCATCGTGGTTATGATCCCGGCACAGAAAATTTTTTTTATTATTTAAAAGATATTTCCGCTTTTGCGAAATTGAATACCACCAGCCGGCTTTTGATCGAGTTCAACAGGTCTTTGCACCATGTTAATCTCTTTTCCGTTTACTCAAAAAAACTAGGCAAAAACCATCAAAAATCACTTATTGAGGCCTATTATCTGCCTTACCGCAACGCTGTTGAGGAGCAAATAAAAAAGGAAATCGTAAACAAAAATAAAGTTCTACATATTTCCCTGCATTCTTTTACTCCGCAACTTGGCGAGCAAATAAGAACGAATGATATTGGGCTACTCTATGACCCAAAGCGGCCTGCAGAAAAAGAAATTACGAGAACATTTAAGGAAGAACTAAATAAGCTTTCGCCAGAAATTAAGATACGATTCAATTACCCTTATTTAGGAAGCGCAGATGGTTTCACAACATACTTGCGCAAGCTATTTCCCGAAAATTATTTAGGGATTGAATTAGAAATCAACCAGAAATGGGTAAAAAATGGCAAATTTCCACAAAAATTAAAAACTGGTATCAAAACAGTTGTTTCCCATCTGGTAAATTAAAAAAGACCGGCCATGTACAATACATAGCCGGCTTCCTTCTTCTTCATAGCACGATTACTGTGATGGTTAGTGCTTACTTTAACGAAGATATATCTTCTCTATTCTACAAGTAACGGGATAATCAATCTTTCAAAAAGAGATTATACACGAAAATAAAAAGGTGATTTTTCCATTTTATTGTCAATTATTTTTCTGTTGTAAAAAATACATACCCAGCGCATTTTTGTAATTCTATTTACTAAATTGTACTTAAAAACCATTTTTGAGAAAAGCGCTTACAAGTATTCTTCTTTTAGTGTTTGTGGTTCATCTCGCAGGTAATCTGGTGCTGTTTAAAATTCAGCAGTGTCATTTGCGCAAAGAGATGATACAACGCATTCGCGAAGGCGTACCAGAATCTCAGCTTGTGCTTATTACAGAAACTCCCACAAATAAGAAATCTATAAAGTGGGAAGACGATACCGAGTTTAGCTTTCGCGGAATTATGTATGATGTCGCTAAAATTGAGATTGATAAAAACGGAAACACCATCTATTACTGCATTAAAGATGATCTGGAAACGGCACTGGTCATCAATTTTAGAAAACAACAAAAACAAAATAAAAAGACTAAGAACACCAGAATTTCCGTTCTAAAAAATGTAATTAAGATATTACCCGAAAGAGAACTTTCACCCCTTTCATTAAATATAAATACATCTGCAAATGACTCTGCCAACTGGCGATATTCTTGCGCCTATGGTTCTCGCAGTCAGGAAATCACAGCGCCTCCTCCCAGGCATGTTTAATAAATAGAATGATGAGAATGATCTAAACATTCTCTTTTCTGAGAGCGCTTATACGCTCAGGATTATTATTTATTAAACCTACCCACTATGAAAAAAATTACATTATCCCTTTTGGGATTATTATGTTGTGTAAGCATTTTTGCGCAAAATACCCGCGGAAAAATAATAGATGCAACAACTAAAAACCCGCTTAGCGGAGCAAAAATCGCCCTAAATGGAGGTAAAATCACCACCTCTGATGACAACGGAAACTTCTACTTTACTTGTGACAATAACCTCACGCTCAACATTAGTTACATAGGTTATGAAAGCACCTCAACTACCGTTAAAGATTGTGGTGATGAGCTAATAATACCTTTACAATTATCAACAAGTGCTCTTGATGAGGTGCAACTTACAGGCGCACAATCTAGACGGCAATTGCTGCAAAAACCAGTCACTTTAGTGCAGCTTGATTCTGCACAGCTTAACCGCGGCCAGGGATTATTTCTGGATGATGTGATAAATACAAATGTGCCCGGTGTTATTATGGAGCGCAGAGCTGTAGCTTCTGGCCAGCAATTTAATATTCGCGGTTATGGTAACGGAGTTGGCTTTAGAGGCGCCAGTAACAATTTTGATGGTCAGGGTTATAAAGTCTATCTCAATAATATTCCTATCACAGATGCTGAAGGTATAACTCAAATGGACGATATAGATTTTGCCTCGGTAGGCAATATAGATGTTATTAAAGGCCCGGCAGGCTCACTTTACGGTTTAGCAATAGCCGGCGTTGTAAACCTGCAAACTATTAGGCCAAAGAACGGAGAAACTTCAATTAGTCAATCCTTTATAGGTGGTCGCTACGGTCTTGCGCGTTTTACAACACAGTTTCAAATGGGAGCAGAAAAAACTTCGCTGCTTTTAAATTACGGTCACCAGATCTCAGATGGTTTTATGGATCATTCTGCCTCTACTAAAGATTTTATGAATTTCGTTTTAAACTATAGTCCAAGTTCACGGCAGCACATCAGCACCTATTTTGGTTTTAGCAACAGCTATGATCAACGTGGTGGTGAGTTGACAATTGAGCAATATGAAAATAAAGATTATAGCGGTAATGCGCGATACATAAAAAACAATGCGCATTCTGAAGTTGTGAGCTTCCGGGCGGGATTAAGCCATAGTTATCGATTTACAGACTGGCTAAAAAACACAACCTCGATCTATGGTACGGGCGCAAATGGCAACAACAGCTCTGCCGGCGGCTGGACAGATAAAGACCCGCTGAATTACGGCGTTAGATCTGCATTTGACCTCAATTTTAAACTAGGTGAAAATTTCGCTTTAAGCGGAACAACCGGCTTTGAATATCAGGAGCAACGGGCAGAGATTTTGGGATATCGCATGGTAGAAAATCCTGATGATCCTGAAGGTTACAATATCATTGGTGCGATGAGAAGTAATCAATCTGCTCAATCGCAAACGTACTCGCTATTTACAGAGTGGGTTCTTCATTTACCACAAGATTTCTCGATCACCGCAGGTCTGGGGTTAAGCGGTCTACAAATCGATTTACAGGATAATTTATACGATCCTGAAAGTACTAATGAGCGATTTGTCACAGCAAATTATGACAATATGTTTTCACCTCATCTTGCAATAAATAAAGTGTTTAATTCTAAACTTTCTGCTTATGCTTCTTACAGTAAAGGTTATAAAGCACCGGTAAGCGGGAATATAGTGCTTGCAACTTCTGGTGAGTTAAATACTGGTCTGAGACCAGAAGTGGGCAATCAATTTGAGATAGGCTCAAAGGGTAATTTATTTGCAAATAAACTGCACTATCAGCTGGCTTTATTCCATACAGAATTTAAAGACAAAATGACCTCTGTAGCTGTTCCTCTTGATGTCAATACAACTGCTTATACTTATATAGCTAATGGCGGAAGCCAGAAAAATAATGGCATAGAATTTCTCGCAAATTATGCCGCTTATGAATCTGCTACAGGTTTTTTTCAATCTATAATTCCTTATGGAAATGTAACCTATTCAGATTTTGAATACGATGATTTTCAATATGAGTCACTTGATTCTAACGGACAAGCAGTAGCGGTTGATTACAGCGGTAATGCAGTTGCGGGTGTTGCGCCATGGGTTGTAAATGCCGGTGTTGATGTAAATACTAATTATGGCTTCTACGGAAATTTAAATTTTAATCACAGAGACAGTATGCCATTCACATCAGATGGTGCAAATAATACAGATGCATATAATTTGCTTAACGCGAAAATTGGCTTTAAAACAACATTTAACAGATTTAATCTTAATGTATATGCCGGTGCAGATAATATTACCGGCACTCAATATTATTATATGGTTTTTGTAAATCAGTTAGAAGATGCATACCTGCCCGCCCCTTATGAGATTAATTATTATGGCGGAATTAAATTAAGCTATTCATTATAGTTATTTACGATTTCAGAGAAGGAGCCTTTTACCCCTATTTGGTTAACTCTGAAGATTACCCCTGTTGTTTGAAGAAGTAGTTGCCTTGTGCAGCTGCTTCTTCTTTTTTTATTAAAATGAATTATCCTACAAAATTAAAAGCGTCATTCCTGTTTTATGGGAATGACGCTTTTATAAATATCACGTTTGACTTAAATAGACTTATTTATACCTTCTAATTTGTCATTAAAATCATTTAGCGTTCCTGCTAGTTTCTTGATCTGTTGCTGCGCCTCTGTCCAGCTTTTTTGTTCAATTGCTTCTCTTACTCCCGGTAGCGTTTTTACACCATAGCCCGTATAAAATCCCGGAGCATAGATCTGGTGTTTAAACCACTCCCGCCTGGGGAGTCCTTCTTTGCTGGTTAAAGATTGCTCAAGATGCATAAGTTTTTCATTAAGTTCATTAGCTTCAGCCGCGCTTAACTTTGTAAAATCTTTAGAATCATAATCGGTTACAGTTGTTTTTAAAGTGGCCAATGCATTTTGCAGAGGTGTAAAATCAAGATAAGGCACATCTGCTTCTTTCTCTGGCTTTTTAAAAGGTTTTGTTGGGTCTGCTGCCAGTTCAAAATAATTTTGTGAAACCATTTTATTGTGCTTTTCGACCGATTTTCGCATGGTTTCTGTCGATTTTATAATTTCGTCAAGATAACCTACAACCGTGTTGTACCATTGTTTAAACTCAAACGGAAGTACATCTGCATTTGCAAGTCTTAATACAATACGGCCAGCAGTTTCGGCAAGAGCCACACCATAAGCAAGATCGGGATCTTTAAATCTTTTGTAAAAAGTATAGGTATCATAAATAGTATGATATTCTCCACCCGCATTTTCACCACCAAAACCCAAGTTTACAGCTGCAATACCCGCGTGCTGAATAAAAGGAGTGTAATCTGATCCTGAGCCCAACGCCGAAATACTAAACTCACCATCACCACCTCTTACCATATCTGCCGCTTTGGCGCGCTCTTTAACAGTAACATCAGTCTGAGGGTCATCAACATCTTTTGCCACCTCGCCTATCATCGCTTGTAAGGAGTGAGAACCGCCTACATGTAGAAAGCCGCGACCATTACCATCTGTATTTACGTATGCTACCGCTTTTTCCTGCAGTTCTTTCATGTTATCTTCAACCCACTCTGTAGAACCTATTAATCCCGGTTCTTCAGCGTCCCATGCGCAATACACAATTGTACGCTTTGGTTTTTTACCGGCTTTTGCGAGTTCGCCAACGGCTCTGGCCTCTTCCATCAAGGCAACAAGACCGCTAATTGGGTCGCTGGCACCGTGCACCCATGCATCATGGTGATTACCGCGTAAAACCCATTCGTCAGGTAATTCAGATCCTTTTAATGTAGCGATCACGTCATAGGCAGGTTTCAGTTGCCAGTCAAATTCTAATTTTAAATGCACTTTTGCAGGTCCCGGCCCAATGTGATATGTAATTGGTAAACCGCCTTTCCATGCATCTGGTACTACTTGACCATCAAGAGCTTCAAGGAGTGGTTGAGCATCTTCATAAGAAATTGGCAATACGGGTATTTTAGTAATCGTAGGAGCATCTTCCCTGTTTAATCGTTTCGCATCTTTAGTAGCTGCATATCCCGGTGTTAGCACATCTCCCGGGTAAAGAGGCATATCCATCACAGAACCTCTTTGTACACCGGTTTTATTTTTAAATGCACCTTTAGGATACACATCGCCCCTGGCGAAACCATCATCCTGAGGATCTGAATAAATAATACAACCTATTGCACCTTTTTCTGCAGCTAGTTTTGGTTTTATACCACGCCAGGAACCGTAATATTTTGCGATTACGATCTTGCCTTTTACATCTATACCTAATTTCTCTAATTCTTCATAATCATCTGGCACACCATAATTTACATACACAAGTTCTGCCTCTACATCACCGTCTTTAGAAAAGGCGTTATAGCTGGGCAATAATGCATCTCCCTGAGATGTATATTCATCACCTTCTACGGGCACAGCGGTAAGCTTGGCTTTGTAAGTTTCTGGCGCAGTAAGTTCTAGCTCGCGAACTTTAGGATAAGGAAAAAGCACCTGATAGATTTCAATTTTTGTATCGTAACCCCATGATTTAAATTGTTTAGCGATCCACTCTGCGTTTTCTTTGCCAAATTCTGTACCTACATAATGTGGTTTCGCAGACATGCGTTTCATCCAGTCATCCAGATTAGTTGCAGATATTTTTTCGTCAAAAGCAGACTCGAGAGCTAACTCCTTTTTGGCACTTTCAGGTTTAAAGCCAATAATACTTTCCTGCGCATGCAGGCCCAGACTTATACCGCAGAGTAGCAGTATAAAATAGATTTTGTTCATAATGGTTAGTTTTAGCTATCAAATTACTAAATACCAGTGGCTTTCAAACTTCTAAAAATTAAATTTTACACCACCTACACTGCTAATACTTAAAAATATAGAGACCTTTATTAACAGTTGCACATTATAAAAACTGGCTGGAAAGGCAAAAAATCGGTAAAAGTGGGCTGAAAATCGGAGTTTAACGAGCTCATTTTAAGCGACTTTTCAGTAAATTAGTGCAATAACTTAATCTATGCGACAGTGTCCATTTTTAAAATTCACCTGTATTCTTTTCTTGTTCTCGTTAATGGGCTGTGTTAACCTTGAAGCGGTTAGTGATTTCTCTGTGACTTCTGCAGAAGCGTTATCAAATTATGAGAATTTAAGTTATGGTTTTAAACAACATTGTGAAGAACGTTGTGAGTTTAATGCCATACAGCAATCGCAAATAAAACGCACTCTTGATTGTGATTGTAGAACCTATGCGCAGGCAGATAGTGTAAGTATAAAAATTTATAATTCTATATTGGGGTATTTTACAAGTCTGGGAGACATCGCCGGTCTTGATGTATCTGGTTATAATCTGGATGCAGTTAATAAACCTTTGCAGGAAGGCACCTTTGGCAAAGTAATAATTCAGCCTGAGCAGGCAGACGCCTATTCTTCTATTTCTAATCTGCTTTTTAGAGCTTCTACAGATGTTTATAAACGCAAAAAAATAAAAGAATATATTAAAGAAGCTAATGCGCCACTTCAACTGCTTTTAGATAAATTCAGCTTTATTCTGGGGCAAAATTTGAAAGAAGAATTAGATTTTAAAAAAGAACGTCTTTATGCTTTTTATACCGAATTAAAACTCAATGACGGCCTTTCAGATTTTGAAAAAGTAGAATCAATTGCCAGTTATTACGATCAATTACTAGAGATAGACCACCAGCAGGAAAAGCTTGAAATTTATGCTGCAAGCCTTAAAGAAATTGCCATGGCACATCAGGAATTATATGATAAGCGCAGCGCCTTATCAACTGATGTTCTAAAACAGGAAATGTCTAATTATGGCAGCGCATTGCGAGATATGGGTACCGCATTTAAAAAATTAAAAGAATAATGGCAAAATTAACTTCGAAACAGGCTAACGAACTTTCAGGGCATTTTCTGGGTCTGGCGCAGGCTATTGGTAATTTTCGCTATAATAATTGGGACGCGCTTAGTAAAAAGGAGAATAAGGTTTTGGGAAATTTTCAATGGTCTATTCTAAACTATGGTGAAGATATTCTGGCTCTTTCAACAAACCTCGTTTTAGATGAAGTTGAAACTTCTCTCACGCAAATTGAAAATATTACTACAGATATAAAAAGCACTATTGAAACTATAAGTGACATACCAAAAGGCATCAATGTTGCTGCTGCCATTGTAACGTTGGGTGCTGCAATTATTAGTACCAATCAACAGGCGATTGTAGATTCTATAAAAGGTATTGCAGATGCCTGGAATACTTAATGACTAGCACCAACTATCACTTGTAAACTATCTGCATATTGTCCCGGCTGTGGAGTCACGAAAAGCGTATATAACGTGTCTGCATTAAATACCTTTTGTAAATAAGCTACCTGCAAAGGGTTTCCTTTTAATTTCCATCTTACTTCATACCTGCCAGATTTTAAAGAAACAACCTTTGCTGTTTTTCCGTATTTAAGACTTGACAGACTTTGTTTTTCGTTTTTTTGAATATTTTTCGCTTCCGCGGAAATGGCTTCAGCCAAAGGTGCTACGTGTAGCCAGCGAAGTTGAGTTTCGCCTTTACCACCCTGAAAACTATCATCAAGAATTTTAAGTTGAGGCAGACCACCATTTTCTGTTGCAGCATCCTCCCCAGAAACTATGTGATGCAGCTTCGTAGAAGTTGTTTTTTGATTGACTTCTTTGCTATATTCCGGTGCGCCATACGCGTAAATTGTGTAGTATTTATCTTTAGCTAAACCGTATTTTTTATTCAGAAGTTGTTTGCCGTCACTGCTTACTTTTATGGTGTATTCACCCGGTTTTACATTATTATATTCGGTAATTTGAGCATAATTTATATTATACTTTTCGCTGTCACCATTTGCGCTTTCTAAAGTCAGGGTTACTGAATCATTGCCAAATAAAAAATCTCCTAATCTTATATGAGCCGGTTTTTCATTGTTTTGGCTACAGCCACAAAAAGTAACTAGAACAAGTATTAGCGCGTGTTTAATCTTCATCTTGCTGGTCTTTATCTTTTCCTGTTTTCTTAAGTAAATAAGGTCTGCCAAACATGATAAGCATCACAATTATGAGCATAGCTCCCAGAGCGACCGGTTTTGAGATCACTAATCTAAAAAACAGCGCCATACCTATCAAAATCGCCATAATTATACCTAAAATCGGTATCCATTTACGTTTTTTTATTTCGCGGTAAGCGATCCAGTTTACAATGCCAAACGTGCACAAAAAGGCAAGACTAGCAGCTTCTACCAATGAACTTAACGACCCTACAACAGCAAGAATACCCGCAAGACCGCCCAGCACCATAATCGAGCGATCTGGCACATCGTTTTTATTTGTATGATCAAACCATGTGGGTAATTCCTTTTGATCTGCAATGCGTTGCGAAAGATTTGCCGTAGAAAAAAGCGTAGAATTTATTGCAGCAGCTGTCGCGAAACCTGCAGCTACGGTCATGACAATTACCCCTACTTCACCAAAGGCGCTCTTTGCAGCAATAGTAAGTGCTATTTGTTTAAACCGCACAAGTGAAAGAGCACCTCCCAGCATAGTTGCCCCTATCGCAACCAGGATATAAAGAAAGACCACAAAGATCACGGCACTAAGCAAGGTCTTCATAAATGTCTTATCAGGATTTTTGATCTTATCATATTCATAAGTAAGTAACTGAAACCCCTCGTAGGCCATAAAAATCGCTGCCCCGCCAATAAAAGCAGACCACGCCGGGCGTGGTTCTATACCTGCGATAAGTTGTGTACTGTCCCACTGCGAAATTCCATAAGCGCCAAGAGCGAATAAAACAAGCAGGTTAACCGAAACTATTATGATTTCGACTTTAGTCAATTTTCCTACACCGGCGAGATTAAGTGCCACCAGACCTATCACAACTCCTGCTGCAAGAAGTCGCATTAAAAACGGATTGCCGTGAAAAGCAAAAGATAAGTAGTGCCCAAAAGCAAAAGCATAGACTGAAATTGTTAGCACGTAGCCCAGAATAAGCAGCCAGGCCAGATTGCCGGCCATAGATTTGTCTTTTACTTTTTCAAGAAACACAAAAGCACCGCCCTCTTTGTGAAATTTTTGCGTGAGATAAACATAGCTATATGCAGATGGTACAGCAATACAACCAGTGAGTACAAATGCCAGCCACGCCCATTGTGCAGAGACTGCAATTACTACTCCTAAAACGGTGTAAATACCACCACCTACCATTCCTCCTGCTGCTAAAGCCCATACTGATAATGGCCCAAGCTTACTCCCGGAATCTGGCATATAAGAATATTTTAAGTGATTGTAAATGAATTATAGCAGAAGTTAAAAAACATTAAATTCAACTCACATATATAGAACTAAGTTTTAAAAAACTTTAACCTGAAATACACAAATTACCATGGAAAACTAAAAATTTTCACACTACAAAATCAGATGAGTATTGATTTAAAAATTATCATATCTCTAAAAGTTGCTGCAGGAATTCAGAATTCCAAAAATCGGGTCGCAAGTAGATAAAATCGGTTATTTTAAGACATTTTTCGTGTAACTTTATAAGAATCAGTTTAAAAACAAATTGATGCAAGAAATTACCCGAAAGGAATTTATAATCAAATTTGGACTTATGAGTACTTCCATAATGATGATCAACGGCTGCAATTTTGCTTCACCAGAAGAGAATCAGGCACCAGGAATGGGAGTGGTGATTCCTGAAATTAAAACCGATGAAGATATATTTCAATACATACACCGCACTGCTGGGAAAATGGATTTTACGCTGTATCGTAAAATTATAGGATCTGCAAATGCTTTTAAAGAAGGTGATCTTACACTGAGTATTGCAGCAGCTGATGAAAAATCGCGGCAAAATGCCCAAAATCTCCTTTCCAGAACAAAAATCGCTGATCTTAATAAATATTCTGTTTTTCAGGATGAACTGTATGAGTTGATTGTAAACTCAACTTCAAATAATGAAAATGTTCACTCGTGGACACTTGGTCAACTAAAATCGTATCTGCTGGAAAAACCTGAAGCAGAAATCAAACTGATAATGCCAGCTTTGAGCAGCGATATTATCGCCTGCGTTGTAAAACTTATGAGTAATGACGAGCTCATACAGATAGGTCAAAAGGTTTTTAATCCCCTACCAAACAGTAAAATAGGCAGCAAGGGATATTTAAGCGCTCGCGTTCAGCCTAATTCGCCTACAGATAATGTTGACGACATCATCTGGCAGGTTTTTGATGCCTGGTCTTATGCCGTAGGTGATCTGGTTTTGGGCACAAACCCGGTCTCTAGCGAACCACAATCTGTCGCAAAAATTGAGCAAGCGCTTTTTGATATTATTACAACCTTTGGTCTTAACAACACTATCCCCAACTGCGTATTGTCACATATAGATATTCAGGCGAAAGCTGAAGAAATACAACCAGGCACAACAGGCATTTGGTTTCAAAGTCTGGCAGGGACGGTAAATGCAAATAAAACCTTTGACGTCTCTATCGAAAAAATGCAGCATTATGCTTTACAGCGAAAAGGACAATATGGCCTTTATGCCGAAACCGGACAAGGCGCAGATCTTACCAATGGTCACGGCGAAGGTTTTGACATGCTAATTCACGAGTCGCGCAAGTATGGTTTTGTGCGTTCTCTAAAAAATCAGATGGAAGAAAATCAATTAGGAAATAAAAAACCGTGGACACATGTTAACGACGTGGCAGGCTTTATAGGTCCTGAAGTTTTTAAAACCAAAGAGCAACTTGTACGCTGTTGTCTCGAAGATACCGTGATGGGAAAATTACACGGCCTCACGATTGGTCTAGACATCTGCTCTACCCTGCATATGGATGTTTCACTCGACGATCTTGACTGGTGTATCGAGCAAATCATGCCGGCAAATCCCGCTTATTTAATGGCGCTGCCTACAAAAAATGATCCCATGCTTAGTTATCTCACGACTTCATTTAGTGATCATATAAAGATTAGAGAGCAATTTGGTTACAAAGTGAATGACGCCATGTGGGATTTCTTTAAACAGATTGAAATAATTGATGCTGAGAATAAACCTACCTCACATTTTGGTGATCCTAAGTGGGTTTATTTAAAATACTGTGAAGCTAAAGGGGATTCCCGAGATAAAAATGAAATTTACGCTGAAGCTGAAAAAAGGATTCAGGAAATAAAACAACGTGGAGTTTCTATAGCAGAAGGTTACGGTGAAAACATTTGGGATCTTGAGCCACAATTAAAAGCTGAAGTAAAATCGCTCTACGAGGATGCAAAAGTAAGTTTATGGACGCCAATGCCTCAGGAGTTCATTAAATCAATACCGGCAGCTATTCCCATTTTGACCAGATCATCAGATCGTAAAGATTATGTGTACCATCCCGAAAGTGGTGAAAACCTCAGCAATGATGCGATAATATCACTAAAAAGCTTTCGCGAAAGCTGGAACTCAAATATACCAGACGTTCAAATTATAATTTCTGACGGACTCAATGCTAAAGCTCTGATGGATGACGGTCATCTTGAGCCATATCTAAAAATGCTTAAGGCCTCTTTAAAAACTAAAGGTTATAGCGTAAGCGATCATCATCTAGTAATCACCCACGGTAGAGTGCGTGCAGGCTATCAATGTGGCGAATTACTTTTTGGTCAAAATCCATCCTTAGGTAATAAAGGCATCATTCACATTATTGGTGAGCGCCCAGGTTCTGGTCATCATAATTTTTCTGCTTATTTAACAGCGGCGCCCTATAGTGCCTGGAGTAAAAAAAGGTGGGTAGATCATGATATTTCACGAGTTGTATCAGGAATTTCAGATACGGCATTTAAGCCAGAGCAAGCTGCCGCGCTTACTCTGGCCATTTTTAATGAATTATTTAATAAAGAATTTAATGAGTTAGCGCAAATGAAGAGCGCTTAGATATTCTTTAATTGTGATTAGATATTTTAGTCCAGTTATGTTCTGGCAAAATAGTAGAAGTATTAAAGTGTTTGCACTTTTTAGGTACGGTTAATCTTGACAATAATTTGTCGTTCTTTCTTATTCCACAAGTTCTACATCTGTATGTAGCCATTATAAAATTTAGTTTAGTTAGCCTACTCTAACGTTTTCAGCATCCCAATTATTTCTTAAAAAATCTATCATTACTAATAAATTCTATGTTTAAACAGAATATCTCTATTTAAACAATAGATTCATAGGTCAGTCTTAGTCTAAAAGAAAAATCATTTAGGTCAGAGTTGACCGTATTGAAGAATGAGGGTGGGCAAAACTAATTTAAAAATCAATTTTGAGTAAATCCATTTAGTTAACGTAGCACTTTTCGCTGTAAGCGTTTACCTACAAAACTTTTTTGGGCGGAAAAATTTAGCTATTAAATTAATAGACAATTATATAAGTCTTAATCGAGCTTCAAATTCTAAAATGGGAATCAACATTTTCAGAACTCTTAAATATTATCCTCAAAATTTATCATATTATTAAATTATAATTACCAAAAATTAAAATTTGGTGAAAATATTCTGTTAATAGAAAATTGTAGCATTTACTTCTAAATATATTAATATATTCGTGCCGGTATTTTTTTGCTTTCCCCTTCGGCATGTTACCAGAACTCAATTAGTTCATTTTCCCCGATGATTAGTGAGTAACAATTCATAAACAATTACAACTAATTTAGAAACCCCAAATTTCTAAGGCATGAAAAAAATCCTACTTACGATTGCGTTCTCATCTCTTGTAGCGGCGTTGACTCTACTATTTATTTTCGGGATCAAACATCAATTATCTAAGTCTACTTTTGAATTACCCTATAAACAAATATCAGGCTTCTGTCTTGTTTTGATTATTGTTGTTTTGCTGTATTTTAAAGAGCGTAGAAAAATTGAAAATTCTTAAATAATTCTCAAACAATATTTTGATTAGATCTATCCAAATTAAATTGATTTAAATTTGGATATGGATCAAATATCTATGCCACAACTTTTTGTCGTCTTTTTTGAAAGCGCTACAGATCCTTCTGCAATTGCCGAAGAATTAAATATGGTCAAACTTTCATTTGGTTTGTTCTTAGTGCAGTCTTCACTTACACAATCAAAGCTGTACCATAAAATAAAATGGGCAGTTGAGCCAGAAAATCTCTTTGTGGGCAAATTAAAAGAACACCCCAAATTTAAAGGTATGGAAGCCGGAACTCTAAAATGGGTGCGCTCTTTACCTCCAGACTAAACTCTTAAATTATTTTTCTTTTTTAAGAGAATTACAACATACAAACTATAGGAATTAGTTATCGCATTAGGTTGTTTAATACAGCTTGTATTCATAAAATTTGTCAAAAATTTAAATACTATTATGAGTACAGATAAAACAATAAGAAAAGTAAGATTTCACGAGACCGGAAAAGCAAGTGTCCTAAAAATAGAGGAAGTACCTCAAAAGGAACCTGGCGAGAATGAAGTTTTAATAAAAGTAAGTGCTATTGGTTTAAACCGTGCAGAAGTAGCATTTAGAGCAGGACAATATTTAGAAACTCCAGAATTACCTTCTGAACTGGGTTATGAAGCCAGCGGAATTGTTGAAGCAATAGGCAGTAGCGTTGATCATGTAAAAGTAGGAGATAAAGTTAGTACCATACCTTCATTCTCTATGACAAAATATGGTGTGTATGGTGAGAAAGCAATTGTACCTGCACATGCCGTAACCTCTTATCCTGATAATTTGAGCAGTGAAGAAGCGACCTCTATATGGATGCAATATTTAACTTCTTACGGCGCTCTGGTTGAAATAGGTAATCTTAAAAAAGGTCAAACCGTTCTTCTTACAGCCGCTAGTAGTAGTGTAGGCATAGCATCAATACAAATTGCAAAATCTGTTGGGGCGACTGTTATCGCTACAACAAGAACTAATGATAAAAAACAGGATCTTCTAGACGCAGGAGCAGATCATGTAATTGTGACAAATGATGAGGATCTTGCAGAGCGCACGATGGAGATTACAGATGGTAAAGGTGCAAATCTTCTTTTTGATCCTATTACCGGGCCTATAGTAAACCAACTTACAAAAGCTGCCGCTCAAGGCGGAATGGTCATAGAATACGGAATGTTGTCATCTAAAGAGACTAATTTCCCATTTACAGATGTACTTTCAAAACAACTTACCATAAGAGGTTATGTTTTATTTGAAATCACCACAAATCCTGAGCGCTTGAAAAAAGCACGCGATTTTATCTTTGACAAATTAGCCTCAGGAGAATTAAAACCTTTAATAGACAAAACTTTTGACTTTGAAAATATAGTTGAAGCCCATGAGTATATGGAGTCTAATCAACAAAAAGGTAAAATAGTTGTGACCGTCTAAAAAAAGGTCATAATTCAGTTAAAAAATCCGGTATTTTGTATTAAATATCGGGTTTTTTTATGCCATTTTTGCCCGCATTTTTGCTCCCAGAGCACAGAAACAAACGAGGTGTATAAGATCTGTTTAACTTTTTACAAGAAATAAATTACAATTTTCAATGGTATAAGCCATTATGAATGCTATAAAAGTGAGGATTAAAACTAACGATGATAAATAACTCTCTTCAAATCAAAATCTTATAAATACTTAATTAAATTAAATCTATTATCTAAAATTATAAACCCAATAAGCAGTATTTTTAATCTATTAAACAAAGTGCATGCGTATTGCTACTCAGGAAAAGATAAATCTTTTATTGAAAAGCATTGCAATTTCTAGTCTCGTAGTTGCTCTGCTGGTTATCATAGGTTGGTTAATAAAAATACCAGCCTTACTTAATATTATCCCGTCTGCAGCCACAATGAAGTTGAACACGGCTATCTCATTTGCTATGTGTGGCCTTGCTATTTTATGGTCTACGCGCAATAGAGGAATTGAAAAAAAGATATCACCACTTCAGCTAATTTTAGCTTTAGGCGTTATATTAATAGGAGCAGAAACACTTGCCGAATATATTTTTCAAACCCAATTCACAATAGACAGCTTGATTCTTAAAGATACTCTTTCTCACTCAATACCGGGTAGAATGTCTCTGGCCACATCAGTCTGTTTTATAGTTATAGGTGGTGCAATATTAGGAGTTGATGCCAAAAAAAAGTTTGTAAGAGAAATTACACAATACAGTCTGCTGGCCGTATCAATAATTGCTCTCATTTCGCTTGACGCGTATCTCCTGCAAATTCCTACATCAAAGAGGTTATTTTTTTTAGATTCAATGGCGATTCATACGTCTCTTCTCTTCTTTTTAATAGCCACAGGACTTTCATTTAAAAATCCTACTTTGGGTTTTACAGGTTTGTTTTTAGGAAAATACGAAGGCAGCAAATCACTACGGTTTTTATTGCCGTTTATTATTCTGGTTCCTTTGGTTTTAAGTTATATCCTGATAGATCTAACTCAAGCAAACTATTTTGAAGAAGATTTTGGTATTGCTATCTACACCGTTCTGCTCATTCTGGTGTGTGCGGTTTACATCTCATTTAACTCGGTACGCTTAAACAATACTCACAAACAGCGCCTTAAGCTGGAAACATCGCTGCGTGAGGCTAATGTGCAACTGGGTTATTTTAAAAAAGCTCTTGACGAAAGTTTTATGCTTTCGTCATCAGATGAGAATGATGTTATTTTTGATGTCAACGATAAATTATGCGAAAAATCTCAATATTCAAAAGAGGAGATAATTGGTAAGACTCATAATATTTTCAATTCAGGTTATCATACTGCTGATTTTTTCAAAACCTTATGGGATACCGTTCTTAAAGGCGAAATATGGATAGGTGAGATCAATAATAAAACTCGTAATGGGGATTTAATGTGGCTGCGTACTACTATAGTTCCTTTCGCAAATGAATCTGGTAAAGTATATAAGTTTCTAACCATACGGCAGGATATTACACTTGAGAAGGAAGCAGAAGGTATTTTAAAGGAGTATGTAAACAAATTAGAGCATCAAAATCAGGAATTAGATCAATATAATTATATAACCTCTCACGATCTTCAGGAACCGTTACGTACAATATCAAGTTTTGTAGAATTGCTTGAAACTGAGTACAGCAGCCAATTTGATGACCAGGCACGCCTCTATTTTGATTTTATATCACAGGCGAGTTGCCGTATGCGTAATTTAATTAATAGCCTGCTAGAGTATTCAAGAATAGGGGGTAATAGAGAATTAGCACCGGTAGATTGCAATCTGCTTGTTTCTCAAATAAGTAACGATCTAAATAAAATTATTAAAGAAAACGATGCGACTATTTTATATAAAAATCTCCCGGTCGTAAATGGTTATGAAACTGAACTAAGATTACTAATTCAAAATTTGATACATAACGCGATAAAGTTCAGAAAAAAAGAAATCGCTCCTATAATTGAAATATCAGCTCATGAGGAACCTGAAAAATGGGTTTTCTCTGTTAAGGATAACGGTATAGGGATAGCCGATAAATATCTCAAGAAAATCTTTATCATCTTTCAAAGACTACACGACCGTGATACCTTTGAAGGTACTGGCATAGGTCTTGCACATTGCAAAAAGGTAGTGCGACTTCATGGTGGCCAGATATGGGCAGAGTCTCAGCCAGGTGAAGGCAGTACTTTCTTTTTTACCATACCAGCATTGAATTAAACATATTTATGAAGCAAAAATTAAATTGTGTGTTGCTAATCGACGATGATAACGCGACAAATTTTTTAAATAAATGGATTATTGAACGCACCAATAGTGCAAACCAGATTTTTATTAAAAAAAATGGAGCCCTCGCTCTTGACTTCCTCTCTAAATCAGTAGACGGAAAATACCCCAAACCAGATCTCATATTTCTTGATATTAATATGCCCATCATGAACGGCTGGGAGTTTATGGATGAATACAAAAAGCTACCTGCTGAGCAAAAAGGAAAAATTGTAATTGTAATGCTTACAACCTCCCCTAACCCAGACCATTTAAAAAAGGCTCAATCTATCCCAGAGATTGACGGCTATGAAAGAAAACCTTTAAATATTAAAATGCTTGAGCATATTTTAGCAAAATACTTCTAAGATGAGCTAGTCGCTCTTTTTTCAGCTGTTCTTAAAAATTGGTTATCTTGGTATAAAACTTCCTCCTATGCGATCTAACCAAATTCTTTCACTCCTTCTATGCAGCGTGTTTATAATTTCTTGTGCAGAAAATAAAAAAACCGCTAAAACACTGGCATTAACTCATGCCACTATCTATGACGGCACAGGAAATAAGTTAGAAGATGCTACAATTTTTATAACAGACGATAGAATATCAGCTGTAGGAAAGGATTTAAAAATCCCCGAAAACACTAAAGAAATCGACCTAAATGGCAAGTTTATCGCGCCGGGACTCGTAGATGCACACATACATTTTTTTCAGACAGCATTTTTTGATGCGCGTCCTGATGCTTTGAATTTAAAAGATTCTTTACCGTATGAAAATGTATATAACTATCAAAAAGAACATGCAAACAGATATTACGAAGCCTATTTAAGATCTGGTGTTACCGCTGTTTATGATGTGGGCGATTTCACCTGGACCTATGATATGCCAGCTAAAGCGGAAGCCGATAGTTTATCACCTCATGTTGCAACTGCGGGACCATTATTAACGCCTTTTTCTGAGGAAGCTGTTGCATCATTTAATACTTCAGGAGATACTGTTATGATCTCTCTGCACGATGAAAAAACCGGAAGAGAATATGTGAAAAAAGCGACAAATCGCGGTTCAACCGGAATTAAAATTTGGAGTTTAAATACTTCAGACTCGCTTTTTATGAAAGGTCTTGATGCGGTTGCAGATGAAGTTAAAAAACAGGGTAACCAGTTAATAGTTCACGCCACAACTTTAGAACAAGCCAAAGCAGCTTTAAAAGACGGGGCTAAACTTTTAGTTCACAGTGTTGAAGATACCTTGATAGATCAGGAATTTATTGATTTGGCTAAAGCCAATAATACTTTCTATGACCCAACTCTTGTAGTCGCCAGAGGTTATTATAACACGTATATGGCTATTTTAGGCGAAAAATTTGAGCTAAATGATCCGCACCATGTCGTTGATGATAAAACCAGAGAGCAATTGACAAATGCCGAAGGGTTTAAATCGTTTTTTGAAGATACTTTGCAAACCCGAAAGAATATGCAAGCTTATAATGAACGCTTAAACCAGCGCGATACTATCATGTTTGCTAATTTAAAAAGAGTTTATGAAGCAGGAATCCCTATTGTGGTAGGCACAGATGCCGGGAATCCCGGTACAGTACACGGTATTTCTATTTACGACGAGATGGAACAAATGCAGCGCGCAGGTATACCTGCAAAAGATCTCATAGTTATGGCTACTAAAAATGGTGCAACAGCTATGCGTCGTGCAAATGATTTTGGCACGCTAGAAGCGGGAAAACTTGCAGATCTAATTGTTCTTGATAACGATCCTGGTGATGATATTACTAATATGCGCAGTATTACTCATTTTATGCGCGCCGGTCATTTACAAAGTGTTGAAACAAAGTTTAAGAAATAAAATCTCTTAGAGCTTTAAACTAAAGCAACATCTGTAATTTTCATATGTTTTACCGTCTTATCTAGAATAATTAATATTCAGGATGAAAAACTTACTACTCTTATATATACTCTCTCTTCTAAGCTTAAGTTGCGATAATAAAGCACGTACACGTGAGAACAACGAAATGATACCGGTTGAGAAAAATAACGGTATAGGTAATGGAGCTCCTTCCCTATCTCGCAGCGTAGTATCTACAATCGAAAAAGCCCATAATAAAACCGATTTTTTAAGTCATGAGGCGATTTCTTTTAAAATTGACCTGAAATTTGGCGGCAACGAGCGCATTAATGGTAATCTCACAGTGCTCACAAACACCGGAAAAATAAGAATTGATAAGACAGATGGAAGCAGTCTTATCTTTGATGGTACCTCGGCATATCTAACTCCGGCAAAAGCTAACAAGAAAGGCAACCGCTTTGATATGTTTACCTGGGCCTATTTTTTTACCATGCCGTTTAAGCTAAGTGACGATGGCGTAAATATTAAAGTATTGCCAGAAACCAGGTTTGATGGAAAGGAACGCCAAACATTAAATATGACTTTTGAAGAAGGAACAGGTGATTCACCTGATGATTGGTACATGCTTTACACAAATGCAGACAATACTTTACACGCTGCAGGCTATGTTGTAACTTTTCAAAGTGATTTGGCTTCTGCCGAAAAAGCTCCGCATGCTATAGTTTATTCAAATTATCAAAATATTGAAGGCGTGCCTATCGCGACAAATTGGAAATTTTATAATTACGATAAACAACTTGGTTTGGTAGGCGACCCATTAGGTGAAGCCACTATAAGCGATATCCATTTTGTGCAACCTGAGGCTGATTTCTTTTCAAAACCAAAAGATTACGCCCCTATCAATTAGGCATTGAATTTATAATTCAGAAACTAAAAATTTAATTGTTGTATATACAACAATTGTATGCACAATTTATTATCTTTGTACAGTTAATTAAAATATACGATCATGTCAAGTTATATAAATGGTTTACATCACGTCACCTCATTTGCTTCAGATCCCCAGCGCAATGTTGATTTCTACGCTGGTATTCTGGGTTTGCGCATGGTTAAGAAAACTGTGAATTTTGACGCTCCAGATGTTTATCACCTTTATTATGGTAATGAGGTAGGTGACCCGGGTACAATACTTACTTTTTTTCCATTTAATGGTATCGCAAAAGGTAGAAAAGGTAATGGTCAGGTAACTGTAACATCTTTTTCAATTCCGCTTAACGCTCTTGAATATTGGATGCGCAGGCTTGATAAATTCAATATTAAATACCAGACACCTGTACAGCATTTTGATGACGAGACTTCTCTTTATTTTGAAGATTATGATGGGATGGGTATAGAACTTGTCGCTAATGATAAAGACGAGCGACCAGGGTTTTCGTATGGTCAAATTCCGTTAGAATATGCGGTAAAAGGTTTTTACAGTGTAACTCTGGGCGAAAGCAGCCCAGATGCCACAATAGAACTTTTAACTGGCCAGATGAACCATACCATGCTGCAGGAAAAAGGAAACAGACAACGCTATACCTCAACTAACAAGCCCGGCAGTTTTGTAGATATTCTTACAGACACAAAAGCCTTACGCGGTTTGGGCGGTGCCGGTACTGTACACCACGTCGCATTTGCCACACCAGACGATGCCACCCAGTTTGAGTTAAGAGAAGAATTATTGAGTAAAGGCCTTGTTAACCCTACTCCTGTTCTGGATCGGCAATATTTTCATTCGGTTTATTTTAGAGAACCGGGCGGAGTTTTATTTGAAGTTGCTACAAATGATATTGGTTTTACGATTGATGAAGCTAAAGAGAATTTAGGCGAATCTTTAAAATTACCATCCTGGGAAGAACCGAATCGTTTAAAAATAGAAAGCGGACTTACTCCTATTAAAATTGACCTACATAAATATATGGACAATGCATAAATATGAAATAATTGAGGCCGGTAAACCACTTGAGAAAGCAGAAAAAGCAATTATCCTCTTGCATGGTCGGGGAGCAAGAGCACACGATATTATAGAATTAGCAAGTCATTTTATAGATGACAGCTTTTATATCACTGCACCGCAGGCTACAAACAGCACCTGGTACCCATACAGTTTTTTAGCTCCTGAAAGTCAAAATGAGCCCTGGCTCACATCTGCTGTCAATATCGTTAAAAACCTGCTTGAAAACATCAAAAATAACCTCAGCAGCTCAAAAATCTACCTTATGGGTTTTTCACAAGGTGCCTGTCTTACATTAGAAGCTGCCGCGCGTTTTGCGCAACCTTTCGGCGGAATTGCCGCTTTTACTGGGGGATTAATAGGAGAAAATGTTTCTATCGCCAATTATTCTGGTGATTTTAAAAACACACCCGTATTTATAGGTGTGGGTGATAAAGACATGCATGTTCCGCTAAAGCGGGTTGAAGAATCTAAATTAATTTTAGAAAAACTAAACGCTAATGTTACGCTTAACGTTTACCAGGGAAGACCTCACACCATTCTTCAAGATGAGATCGAAACTGTAAAAAAGCTCATGTTCTAACGATTATGATTTACCAACTTTTTCATCATTGGTATTTCTAATAAAGTGAGAAGCGTAAAAATAACAGCTACTGAGACTACTACAAAAGGCAATTGAGACGACTCAACAAAACTGAATTTATCAAACAAACTCAACTCTATATTTCTGGGTAGATACTTCTCAAGTGCAACTATACTTATCTGGCCTTTAATTACATATAGAACTAAAGCTATAAAAGCAAGCGCAATCGCCGCCCAAACTGGTGTAGTAATTGGTGATTTGTACACAAATACTGAAGTATCTACCCGTTTATGAGTCACTTTTAGCATGACCTCAGTCATAAAATCAGTCTTTGGCGATTCAGTTTTTAATGTTTTTATATGCTTTTCTGAAAGCCTTTTAAGTAATTCCTTTTCATGTGCGCTCATAACTACTTTTTTTTTCAGCATTAATTAATGGCCCTAACAAGGTAAACAATCTTTTTCTCCCTCTGTAAAGTTTAATTTTCACATTGCTTTCGCTTAAACCCGTTATTTCTGCCAGTTCTTTCACGCTTTGCTCGTCATAATAATAAACTGTAATTAAAAAAGCCTCCTCTTCTGGCAGCATAGTTATTGCTTTTTTAATCTGCTCATCCCTTTCTTCAGCTTCCATCTTATCAAGAGCGTTTTCTACCTCTTGCAGATCTGTGTGCTGTAAATTATCAAGATCGTAATATGCTGGCTGGCGCCGCTTTCGCGAAAGCATATCCAAGCAGGTATTATATGTTATTCTATACAACCAGGTGGAGAATTTGGCATCACCTTTATATGTATTTAAGGCATGAAATGATTTAACAAAAACGTCTTGAGCAACTTCTTCTGCATCTTCTCTGTTAGTTATCATACGCAGCGCCAAAGTGAAAACTAAAGTTTCATATTTTTTTACCAAAAGACCGTACCTCTCTACTCTGCCCGCGAGAATTTCTTCTATGATCTGCTTATCGTCCTTTTGGTTCATTCAATTATATGACTTCATGCTACAGCAATCGGTTACAGAAAAGTGCTGTTATTTTTCAAATAATTCACGAAAAGGAAAAAATCGGTCATTTTATAAAGAAAATCGGCTAAAAGTGTAACCAAATCTCCCTAAATCCTGTCATAACCTCAGAACAAATTAATAATCACTCAAAAAACAACCGTTATGGGAGGAGAAGTAATCGTATTTGTAAGCTTTTTTTTAGTCACATTTGGTATCTTTTATTTGCATTATACCACGCGTAACAAAGAGCGACTGGCCTTAATAGAAAAAGGCGCAGATGCCACAATATTTGGCAGATATCAAAACAAGGAAGCGCCACCCGTCTGGAAGGTAATTATACTTAACCTCGGGTTGCTAATGATAGGTATTGGGATTGGGATTTTACTAGCGGCATCTCTTGTGAGCCTTTTTAATCTTGATGAGCAAGTTGCTTACCCGGCCACACTCTTTTTAATGGGAGGTATCGCGCTGGTTGTTGGGTTTTTCCTCACAAAAAAGCTAATAAACTAGGCTTTTAAACCGATTTTTAAGTAAAGCATCTGCACTTGTTTAAAGCTGCAGATGCTTTTTTGTTTACTTTTAGCTGGAAATAGCTAAATATGAAATACCCCTGGCATTTATATCTTATGGCGGTTATGTATATCGTTGCCGGTATCGTGCACTTTATTAAACCGCGCACGTATATGCGCATTATGCCCCGTTATTTACCCAATCACAAGGTACTGGTGTTTTTAAGTGGTCTTGCCGAAATTACTCTGGGAGTTTGCCTATGCTTTCCTGAAACAAAAGACATTGCGATCTGGGGAATTATTGCGATGCTAATAGTTTTTCTCACCGTACATTTTTATATGCTTACGCCAGAAGCCAATATTAAATTGCCTAAATGGTTATTGGTTTTAAGGTTACCATTACAATTAGGTCTAATGTATTGGGCTTACTCCTATTTAGAACAATAAAAAAATCCCGACGAAAGCCGGGATTTAAGGTTTGAAGAATTTCTTCTTTTTCTAAACTATCCTATAGTGATGGTTTTATTAAATGTTTCTTTACCTATTTTAACAGAGATTAGATAATCTCCTGCAGGTACTTTAGAGAAATCTAAAGTTTGTTTTACTACAAGTGCAGAGTCTTTTACAGAACCTATTACGTTACCATTTGTATCATAAACATGAAGTAATGCTTCTTTTTGAGTAGGATTAGTAACAGATACTAAAACTACATTACCTTCTACTTTATAGCCAGGCTTGAAGATTACATTGTCATTGTCTTCTACTACAACAAGACCTTTGCTGTCTTTCTCAATAGTAGTAGTTACAACGCGGTAAGAGTTTTCAAGAACTATATAGTAAGTGCCTTGTGGTAAAGCTTCCATACTTAGTGACTTTTTAAAAGATGGCTTAGCACCTAATACTTCACTAAAAAGAATCTCACCATTGCGATCTTCTAGTTTTAATTTTGAATCTGCAGTTGTGCTGTCAAAAGCGACAGTAACCATAAAATTATCTTTTACAACTACATCAAAGTTTTCTTTTGCGGTCATGTTCAAGCCTAAGGCAAGAAACAGAGCAAGTACTGATTTTTTAATTAGAGTTTTCATAGTATTTGTTATTTAGGGTTTTTTCTTATTTTACAGTACAAACATACCACCATAATGCACCCTAAAATAGAAGCGTTTGTGCAGATAAATGTTCTATTTTAACTACAATGACTACCTAAATGGGTGTTTGGTGAAAACAAAACACATTTAAGTTAATTTAGCACATAATTGATTGTTCTAGTGATGGTAAATTAGACGAGTAAAACAGATTCATTCATGTCAAAATCACCTAAACCCGCCTTTGAGAAAATAGAACCCGGCTTTGGTAGTTCTTTTTCCTTTCGCACTTATAATCAGGATAATGAAAATAACAACCATAACTTCTGGCATTATCACCCTGAGTTAGAACTTGTATATGTAAATGGCGGTACAGGTAAAAGACAAATAGGAAGTCATATATCATATTACCGCAACGGTGATCTTATATTAATAGGTTCTAATTTACCCCACTGTGGTTTTACAGATACACTTCGTAATTATGAAAATGAGACTGTAATACAAATGCGTCCAGATTTTTTAGGCGAATCATTTCTAGAAATACCAGAGATGCGCAGCATAAAAGCTCTCTTTGAACGGGCAAAAATGGGCATCGTTTTTCATGGCGATACTAAGCGAAGCATAGGTGCAAAGATAGAAGCGCTTACAAATGCATCTAATTATGAACGATTGCTGGGCTTACTTGAAGTTTTAAAACTCCTGGAAGCGGCAGATCAATATACAGTACTAAATGCACAGGGATTTATTCTGGAAACAGAATTACAGGATAACAACCGTATTAATGTGGTATTTAATTTTGTGAAAGAAGAATTTAAACGCCAGATCTCGTTAGAAGAAATAGCAGATCTCGTTAGTATGACTGTTCCTGCATTCTGTAGATACTTTAAAAAAATCACAGGAAAAACTTTTACGCAGTTTGTTAATGAATACAGACTCGTACATGCTGCAAAATTGTTGCATGAAAAGCAAATTAGTATCACAGATGTTTGTTTTGAAAGTGGTTTCAATAACTTTTCACACTTCAACAAGCAGTTTAAAAAGTTCACTGCAAAAACCCCATCAACTTATCGTAACGAATTAAAATTTGTGGTATCTTAATAGATATGCCAGATTTGTTTAATGAAAACCCGGAAGCACCACAGCAGTTAGACCTAAAAAATGCTTCCGTCACATATTATCCTGCACTTTTTAGCAAAGAAGAAAGTGATTTTTATTTTAGAGAGTTATATAGAGAAACTCCCTGGCAACAGGATAATATAACAATATTCGGCAAGACTTATCCTCAACCCAGACTTACCGCCCTTTATGCAAGCAATGGTTTAGCGTACTCCTATTCTGGTATAACCATGCATCCTCACAATTTTACACCAGCCATACAACAAATAAAAGAGCGAGTAGAAAAAATTGCTAATATAGAATTCACTACTTGCTTACTTAATCTGTATCGCAATGGGCAGGATAGCAATGGCTGGCATGCTGATGATGAGAAAGAATTAGGTATAAATCCTATAATAGCTTCTGTAAGTCTGGGTGCAGAGCGGTTTTTTAAAATGCGCCAAAAGAATAAAGAAGGAGACGTTATAAAGCTTAAACTCGCACATGGGAGCCTTTTACTTATGCAGGCAGAAACACAGCACCACTGGCAGCACGAGCTACCTAAAACCAGATTAGAAATAGGCTCAAGAATAAATCTTACCTTCAGAATTATTAAATAGTATAAAAAAACCGGAAGTTCTTTTATGATAAAGCTAGGGGCTACCTAATCACAATTCAACTTCCGGCGTTAACTTAACCATGGTACCTCACCACAAGTACCAGAAAACTTCATAATAGAAATGCTATTATTAGGCTTTCACCTATTATTAATATGAAATCACATTAACGGCTGCAAATGTATGCACGCATAGTAAATTTATAGTTGTAAAAAATCAATTTAAAATTGTAAAAAATTCGTAACTTTCTAAGGATTAGCATTTCCTTAGCATTTTTACTCCTTTTTCTCTACCCACTATTATACAAAAGGAAAGAGCTATTATAATTTCATAAATGAATGCGTAATGGTACAGTTCAACCTAGAGGAAGTTTTCATTATAAAGATTTACACCCTTAAAGAATGGGTGAAAGATTTTGAGGACAGAAATTATCTTGAAATTATTTTCATAGAGAAAGGAAGGGGCATGCACCGTATTAATAATGTAGATATAGCATACAAGGCTAAAGATATTTTTCTCATTGCTCCAGATGATAATCATTATTTCAATATAGAATCTGAAACCACTTTCTGTACTTTCTTATTTACCAATTCATTATTCTCAAGCAAAGTAAACTTGCCAGACAGGTCCTACTGGTTAAGACGTATAGATTTTATTCTGCAACATCCCAATTTAAAACCGGGAGACGTAATAAGAAACAATGTAGAACGAGATTTGATCTGGCAAATACACAGCTTGATTCACAAAGAGAATGACCGTAAAGAGGAGTACTACAGACATATTATATCTAATATGGTAAGTACCACATTAAGTATAATAGCACGAAATATAAATGAGGGTTATAAGCAATATGATCTCCCACAAAAAGACAAGCATCAACTTATAGATGATATCCTCGCCTACATACATAAATATGTTTATGAGTCACAACGTATGAAAATTTCTGCTCTTGCCAGTAACTTCAACATGACTAACAGTACTTTAAGCAACTACTTTAAAAAGCAAACAGGCAAGTCTCTGCATCATTACATATTACTACATAAACTAGATATGGTAAAATACCGTCTGGAGCATACAGATTTTACTGTGTCTGAGATTGCTTATCAACTGGGGTTTACAGATGAAAGTCACCTAACAAGAATATTTAAAAAATATTTTGAAACCACCCCAAAAGGCTATAAAAACAGCCTGTAGAGGTCAAAAATCTGTCAAAATCAACCAAAAATCTCGTTTAGTATCGAGGCAAGGCGTATTCCACCCTTTTCAAGCTGCTCTGTTATAATATCAAAATTATCAGCTTGATATCTGTAGCTTAATTTTTCACCCACTTTCGCAGAAGCGTAAACTGTATCTGCAAGTGCACGACCTTCATTCACCCAGTCCATAACACTACCAGAAGAGATGGCTTTGTATTTATCTTTATCGCGCGCTCCATAATTATCTGCTAGTTCGCTATAAGACATCCCATAACTCTCAATCATCTTTGTATCCCATACCGAATGTAGATTAGTACCATCGTTAAACCAGCGTACCTGTATCTTGTTTCCGCCTTGATCTTCTGCTTTGCCTACGTGTAAAGGTTGATGCAGATCTCCCAGAAGATGAACTAAAAACTTCAGGTAAAAGATCTTGTCTTCTTTAGAACTTTCTTCAGATTTTAAAACCTTCTTACACTCTTCTATCGCCATGTATAGATCACCTGACGGATTTTTACTGTCTACTGCATAGGTTTTTCCCGGAGTAATATTGACATAATGCCACGGACTGTATTTTTTAAATTCTGAATAGCTTTTAATCTCATCTGCATAAGTAGAAACTGTAACGAGTGTCTCCTCGCCCAGCAAATCTTTTAAATGCTTTTTTGTTCTTCTGTTTAAATAATGCTCTGCTATTGCAGCAGTGGTGCGGTGGCCTTTCTGGCCCCAGTCAAAAGAATAGGAGTTTGTAGAAATAAATAAAAAAATGAAAATAGGGAGTATATATCGCATTGTAAAATTTTTGTAACAAATCTAAAACATTCACTACCTATAGAGGTAATCCTGTTCTAAAATAATATTCAATTTTTTTCAGGAAATAAATAAAGATTATCCCGGTTAAACCGGAAAAAACTTTAGCGATATGAAAAACCAGCCATGTCGTATTTTTTATTAACTTAGTGATATCAATTTAATATCATTTCAAAATCAAATTAAAATGAGCCAAGAAAAAACTATCGTCCCCGCCAGCGGTTATGTAATGTTATTTGTATTGCTACTAGTATTTTTTAGCAGTATAGCATCAATATTTTACCTCAAATCAATATTACCCGCAATTGTCATTGTCATTACAATCATTTTGCTTTTTGGTCTGGTCATGGTAAATCCTAATGATTCTCGCGTATTACTTCTTTTTGGAAAATATCAGGGCACTATTAAGAAGAATGGCTTGTATTGGGTTAATCCACTTTTTACAAAAAGAAAAATCTCTCTTAGAGCCAGTAATTTTGACAGTGAGCGTTTAAAAGTGAACGATAAATTAGGTAATCCTATAATGATAAGCACGATTTTGGTCTGGCGCGTGATGGATACGCACAAAGCGGCTTTTGATGTTGATAACTACGAGAACTTTGTACGCGTACAAACTGATGCCGCAGTACGCAAATTAGCCAGTATGTATCCTTACGATAATTTTGCAGATGAAGGTCTTGATGAAGATATAACACTAAGATCAAGTGTAAATGAAGTAAGTGAAGCACTTGAGCAAGAACTTGAAGAGCGCCTTGCTATTGCTGGTATTGAGGTACTTGAAGCGCGTATAGGTTATTTGGCCTACGCACAGGAAATTGCAAGCGCGATGCTAAAACGCCAGCAGGCTACTGCCATAGTCGCTGCTCGCCACAAAATTGTAGAAGGTGCAGTTAGCATGGTAGAAATGGCACTGCATGAGTTAAGTAAAAAAGAGATAATAGATCTGGATGAAGATCGCCGCGCGGCTATGGTGAGTAACCTTATGGTTATTCTGTGTAGTGATAAAGACGCTTCTCCTGTGGTTAATGCCGGGACTTTAAATCATTAATGGTTATGAAAGAGTATAAAGTAGAAAGTTTTAAGTTAAGCTTAAGTAAGAATGATGAGAAATTAGAGCTGTTTCTCAATAGATTTGCTAAAGATGGCTGGGTGTTTAAATTTATGGACGCCCATTACAAAGTCATTTTCGAAAGAGATAAAAACAGATAATATGAAAGTCTACAAAGAGGTACAGCGTTTTGATCAATGGTGGATTCGTGTTTTGCTACTTGCCGTAATAGCAGTTGCTATAAGTCCGTTGATTTTGCATTATGACACTTTAATAAACTCACGTTTTGAATTAATGTCTGTTATTATTAGTATTCTCATAATTCTCACTGTATTTCTTGCTTTTTGGTTTCTGTTTAAACTGGAGACACAAATTGATGAGAACGGGATCTCATATAGATTTTATCCATTTCAAAGAAGATTTAGGTTTAGTTCCTGGGCAGATATGCAACAGGTAACTATACGCACTTATAATCCTATTCTTGAATATGGCGGGTGGGGTTATCGCATTTCCTTACACAAAAAAAAGGCCTTGAATATTAAGGGTAAAATTGGCATTCAGATTGTATTTAAAAATGGTAAAGAACTCCTGCTGGGAACTCAAAATCCAGACGCAGTAAATGAAATGATTAATAAATACCACATAAAATGAAGTTGAACAGTTGTCTCTTTAATATATTTTTTATCTGCTTTATTGCTTGTGGCTTTGCACAGTCTGAAACTAAAGAACAAGAGATAAAAATAAATCCACTTATAAACGGAACTTTATTAACCACCGCCACAGATACCACAACTTTAGCTATAATAATTCCCGGCTCAGGGCCTACAGACCGCAACGGGAACCAGCGCATGATGCAAAATAACAGTCTAAAATTGCTCGCAGAAGGTCTTACTAAAAATGGTATTTCTACTTTTAGATATGACAAGCGCATTTTTGCATTAGTAGCACAAAATAATTTAAAAGAAGAAGAACTCGATTTCAAAGATTTTGTAAACGATGCTGTTGATGTAGCTAAATACTTCAAAGATAAGGGATACAAAAAGATAATTTTAGTGGGTCACAGTCAGGGCGCTTTAATTGCAATGCTTGCCGCGAAAGAAACCGATGTGGCAAAAGTTGTTTCTCTAAATGGAGCTGCAGAAAGTGTTGATAAACTTATAATTAAGCAACTCGAGCAACAAGCTCCGGCTCTAAAAGAAGATGCAGAAAGAGCCTTTGAAGACCTAAAAACCACCGGTAAAGCCGAAAAATTCAGTCCGGGATTATTTTCACTATTACGCCCATCAGTGCAGCCATTTATGCGTAGCTGGATGCTTTATGATCCTACAGAGATCATTAAGAGTCTTGAGATTCCCGTTCTTATAATTACAGGTTCAAAAGATCTACAGGTGCCGCCAGCTGATGGCGAAATTCTCTCTGCAGCAAAACCCGATGCTAAGTATGTAAATATTGAGAATATGAATCACATTCTTAAAGAAGTGAAAGGTGATGATGATATAGAAAACTCAAAGACATACAGTGAATCATACTTACCTGTAATGCCTGAAGCTATTACCGTAATTTCAGAATTCATTAAAGAATAAGAATGCCAAAAAAGAAAGCTTTTGCGCTACGCATAAACGAAGATATTCTTAAAGCCGTTGAAAAATGGGCAGCAGATGAGTTTAGGAGCACAAATGGCCAGATAGAATGGATCTTGAATGAATCGCTAAAAAAGCAAAAGCGATCAATGATCAAGAATAAAAATAGAGATACCAAAAGCGATTAACCACCACAATCGCAAATTTTAAAATTCATATTTTGCGGGAGATAAAATCTCTTCATGGAAAAACTCCCCGTATTTACAAACGATGCTATTGTCTTTGGACTATTAATGGTGGCTGTTGCTGCTGTTTTCTATACCTCTTCAGTTAAAAAGGGATTCTGGTTTAAATTTTACAAAGTAGTTCCTGCTTTGCTTATGTGTTATTTAATACCGGCAATTTTAAATACGGCCGGTCTAATAAGTGCAGAGACTTCTCAACTCTACTTTGTTGCAAGCCGCTACCTCCTTCCCGCCTCTCTGGTATTAATGACTTTAAGTATAGACCTTAAAGCTATAGTAAATCTGGGCCCAAAGGCTTTAATCATGTTTTTAACAGGAACTGTAGGTATTATAATTGGTGGTCCACTGGCTATTTTACTTATTTCATTCGTTGCTCCAGATGTAGTAGGCGGTGCCGGGCCTGATGCTATCTGGCGCGGACTAGCAACTCTTGCGGGTAGCTGGATAGGCGGTGGCGCAAACCAGGCAGCAATGCTAGAGATATTTAAATTTAATCCTTCAAAATACGGCGGGATGGTATTTGTAGATATAGTTGTTGCAAATTTATGGATGGCAATAATCCTCATGGGAATTGGTAAAACAGACCGTATAGACCGCTGGTTAAAAGCAGATGCCACTGCAATCACAGACTTAAAAGAAAGAGTTTCGGCTTATGCGGCTTCAGTAACACGCAATCCCACTTTGACTGATTTTATGGTTATGCTTGGTCTGGCTTTTGGCGCTGTAGGATTTGCTCATTGGGGTTCAGAAAAAATATCGGCATTTTTAATAAGTAATTTTGCCGTTTTTAGTGATAAAAGTTCCGCTTTTTCATCATTTACGTCTACTTTTTTCTGGATGATCACAATAGCCACTGCCATTGGTATTATCATCTCTTTCACTCCTGCAAAAAAATATGAAGGTGCCGGCGCCAGTAAAATTGGCAGTATTTTCATTTACATTCTCGTGGCGACTATAGGCATGAAGATGGATCTAACCATGATATTCGATAATCCCGGTCTGTTGGCAATTGGCCTTGTCTGGATGGCAATACATGCCGGTCTTCTTATTCTAGTAGCAAAATTAATTAAAGCACCGTATTTCTTCCTTGCAGTAGGTAGTCAGGCAAATGTAGGCGGCGCAGCATCTGCACCTGTAGTGGCTGCAGCCTTTCATCCTTCACTCGCTACAGTAGGCGTGCTTTTGGCTGTTCTGGGTTATGTGGTAGGTACCTGGGGTGCTTATGGTTGCGCGCTTTTAATGCAAATTGCTTCGGCGAGTTAGTATATCAATCAAAATTTAGGCATATTTGTAGCCCATAATTTAAAAGTAATGATCAAAAAAATTCTCCTTTTTTCTTTTATAAGCCTCATCCTGGTAAGCTGTAATAATGATAATGACTTTGTGCTTAACGGTAAAGTTAATGGCCTTAAAAAAGGAACACTTTATCTGCAACGTATAGAAGATACAACACTTGTTAACCTTGATAGTGTGGTGGTTGATGGAGATTCTGAATTTACGCTTGAAGCGAAAATTAAAGAACCACAGATAGTTTATTTGAACCTTGAGAAAATTGACGATTCAGCTTATGATGACCGCATCATTATTTTTGCTGAACCTGGTGAGATGACACTCACGACTTCTTTAAAGAATTTTGAAAGTCAGGCAGCTATAACAGGCTCCAGAAATCAATTAAAGCTTGATGAGTATAAGAAAATGGCAATGCGCTTTAACAGTGCAAACCTTGATCTGATAAAAAAGAGTTTTGACGCGCGTAAAAATGAGATGGAAGATTCTATCATTGCGTACGACCAGCAATTGCAAAACCTAACACGCAGAAAATATCTGTACACGGTAAATTATGCAATGAATAATAAAGATCTTGAGATCGCGCCTTATCTGGCAGTTTCAGAAATATTTGATGCTAATGTGAAATATCTAGATACTATTTACTCTTCTTTAACGCCTCAGGTGCGTAAATCAAAATATGGTAAAACATTAAAGGAGTTTATTGAAGAGCGTAAAAACACAGATCAACAAACTCCTATACAATCTTCTGAAGTAATAATAGAAGAAGAAAAAGAATAATGAGCTTAAAGCGCATTTATTCTATCAATAAGCGCGCGGCCTTTTTCTTCTAGTTCAACGCGAACGCTTTTTAAATTTGCTTTGCGATCTTCAACGCTCTTATCGTTTACTTTCGCTATAAGCGTATCAAAAGTTGCAATTGCGTCATCAATGATCGCTTCTGCTTCTGTTTGATCTTCTGTAGGATTTATTGCTTGCCAGATGTAAACAGCGTCAATAATATCTCCTAATACATAATTGATATCTTTTTTAAGATCTCGTATACTTGCCATACTTTAAATTTTCGGCAAAAATACGGCTATTTTATGTCTTTAAAGGTATACTTCGAGAAATTCACAAGCTTCTGCAGAAACTTCCACATCTTCTGATTTTGCAGGTATTAACAGCGTTTTTCCTGCTTCCAGGGCGGTTTTTTCACCATTAAATGCATATTCCAGCTTGCCAGAAACAACGATCAGGATTGTAAAAGATTCTTTCCTATTAATAGAATAACTTTGATTCTCTAACTTTTGCCAGTCTGTTTTAAAGTAAGTATGGTGCTTTAACGTCTGGGGTTTGTTAGGCTCTTTGTCATATTCTAACTTAAAATCCTGAGTGGGATTAAAATCCAGAACTTCCAGCGATTCTTCTACATGAAGGTCTCTTAAATTGCCGTTGTCATCTTTGCGGTTATAATCATAAACGCGATAAGTAACATCTGAGGTTTGCTGTATTTCGGCTAAAAGTACTCCGCCACCTATTGCATGTATTCTGCCTGCATTTATAAAAAATGAATCACCGGGTTTTACCACGTGCGTATCCATCGCATCTACTACAGTAAGATTTTCAATATCCTTACTAAAAGATTCTTTAGTAATTCCTTCTTTAAACCCTACTGTTAATTCTGCACCTTTATCTGCCTGCATAATATACCACATCTCTGTTTTACCAACACCTGTGGGCGAAGTTTCATCAGATGGATGTACCTGAATTGACAGGTCGCTTGCGGCATCTATAAACTTGATAAGTAACGGAAATTGTTGACCAAAACGCTCATAGACCGTTTTACCCAGTATACCTTTAGGATCTACAGCTATGGCTTCTTTTAATGTTAAACCTTTAAGTTCGCCATTGTTTACAATGCTCTGCCCTTCAGTAAGATCTGCGATCTCCCAGCTTTCGCCCATTTTGGCATTAGCATCATTTCCTTTTTTGAAAAGATTATATAGTTTTTGCCCTCCCCAGATCTTTTCTTTTAAGACGGGCGTAAATGTAAGCGGATAGTGATTACTTGTCATTAGTTAGATTTTTTACGGCTGCGAGAGCCTTTGTAATATGAGATTGAGCTTTCATGCTATTATAGCGCATGACCAGCTTTCTTTGTTTATCAAATATAAAAGTTTCTCTGCCGGGAATAAGACCTAATAATTCAGATTTTACACCAAACTGCTTTCTTACTTTACCATCAGGATCTGAAAGCATTGTAAATGGTAAATCGTATTTTGTAGTAAATCTTGAATGTGAACTTTCGCTGTCATTACTTATACCTATAACCTCTGCTCCCAATTCTTTAAATTCTGAATAATTATCGCGAAAGCTGCAGGCTTCTTTTGTGCAGCCGGGTGTGAAATTTTTAGGATAGAAATAAATGACTAGAATTTTTTCACCTTTTACTGAAGCTAAATTGAAAGCGTTACCTTCCTGATCTTTAAGTACAAAATCTGGAATTTTATCTCCTTTTTTTATCATGCTCCTGTATAGGTTACAAAATTGCGCGGTGTCTCATAGAGTGTTATCTCTAAGTCAAATTTACCATCAAGTTTCGCCTTGAGCTTGTTGTAAATAACGACACAGATATTTTCTACCGTAGGATTAAGTGTTTTAAATTCTGGTACATCAAGATTGAGATTTTTATGATCAAAAGGATCTTCAACTTCAGACTTGATCAGATCTTTTACAATTTTAAGATCGATGACATAGCCTGTTTCAGGATCAATTTCTCCTGTTACTCCTACGGTAAGCTCATAGTTGTGACCATGATAATTGGGATGGCTGCATTTACCAAAAATTTCCATATTCTTGGCATCGCTCCAGTCTGCTTTAAAAAGTCTGTGGGCAGCATTAAAATGTGCCTTGCGCTTAACGGTTACTCTCATACAGCAATATGATTGTAAAATTGGTCAAAAATGATCTTAAACCATTCTGTATAAATACCGGGATTGTTCTGCATATCTTCTTTTACATCTTCTAGTTTCATCCACTTCCACTCTGCAACTTCTGCCGGATTTATGTCTGGAACTGCATTAAATTCTCCCAGCAAAATATAGTCATACTCATGCTCTGTAAGACCATTATCAAAGGGTGCTTTATAGATAAATGACATAGCCTCCCGCAGAGGAACGCTAAAGCCCATTTCTTCCTGTAAACGTCTCACACCGGCTTCTATGTTGGTTTCGCCATCACGTTGATGACTGCAGCAAGTATTTGTCCACAGACCGGGTGAATGGTATTTATTAAGAGCTCTGCGTTGTAGCATAAGCTCATTGTCATCATTAAAAACAAAAACTGAAAATGCACGATGTAGGAGCGCTTTTTCATGAGCTTCCATTTTTGGCATTAGTCCTACTTTATTATCATTTTCATCTACTAGAATAACCAGTTCTTCTGTCATAGCTTTTTATAGGGAATCAGGGACCTCGAAAAATATGAAGGTAAATCTTAATTAATTAATACGAGGCAGACCTCGGGGGTTCTAAAATTTTCACTTTGCGGTAAAGTTACAAAATACGACGATCCTGAACCAAAAAAGAAAGCCTCCCAAAACTGGAAGGCTTCAATATTATTTAACAAAAATAAAAAATCACTTTTACAGCAACAAAAGCTGGTTTTTTATTCCAAAAAACAGATTTATTTTAAACCGATTTTTAAACATTAAGGAGCGATTTTTAGCTCATTCTACCCGATTTTCAAATTAGAAGAAACGCGGTGTTAACATTCTGTCGTAGCGTTTAAAAAGCTCAAATCTTATAAAAGCCTCATACGAACCGTTGTTATAAGTGGCATTTCCTAAATCCGTTGCTTCTCTATCATAGGCAAAACCTACAAGCAGACCGTCTGATACCTGGAAACCTACTAAACCGCTTAAAGCTGCGCTCCATCTGTAAGCTGCACCTATAGTAAACTTATCATAGAACATGAAGTTTGCACTCACATCTACTTGTAAAGGAGCTCCTACAACCGCTTTAACCATGGTGCTAGGTTTAAATTTTACATTATAGCTTAGAGGAAAAACGTAACCTGCCAACGCATAATAATGTATTAATTCTTCCTGAACAAATGTTGAGGCGCTCTTAGAGCCACTGCGATCAAAGTGATCTGTCTGCAGTAAATTAGGAGCAGATAATCCTGCGTAGAAATTGTCATCATGGTAAAATAAACCAACACCCACATTAGGCGATAATTTATTGTCTATGTTTTGCAGGTCAGGATCACCTTCATTATAAGGATTGGTACGCGTAAAATCGACATCTAATAGATTTATTGCTCCCTTTAAACCAAAACTCAGAAAACCCGTAGGTCCTGTTTCTATCGTATAACTAAAATCTGCGTTGAAATAGGTTTCCCTTGCAGGACCCAAAGCGTCATTCACTATACTAAAACCAATACCCATATTGCTAATTCCTATTGGGCTGTGTACCGAAAGATTTTGAGTTGTAGGAGCTCCGTCAAGACCCACCCATTGACTTCTGTGAAGTAACATTATACTAGTTACTCCACGATTACCTGCATACGCCGGGTTTATAACCAATGGGTTATACATATACTGGGTATACTGCGGGTCCTGTTGTGCAAATCCTACAGAACCCATTAGCAGTAAAGTGACTAAAAATAAAAGTATGCTATATTTTCTTTTCATAGTAAATATACTTCTGTGCTTACCCATTATTAATTAATGTATAGGAAGCCTGCCAATTTTCTTATTTCTCCTTCGCTGGTTTCATAATTAACTACATAGTAATAGGTACCAGTAGGTAATCTTTCTCCTCTGCGTATGGTTGCTCTTCCGTCAGAATATCCTCTAAAGACATTATCGGTCATTGGGTTATAACCTTTAGCCTTGTACACTTGTACTCCCCACCTGTTAAAGATTTCAACAGTATTGTTAGGGAAATTCTCGATGTTCTGAATCATGAATATATCGTTCATCCCATCACCATTAGGCGTCATAACATTGTGAATTATGATATCTTCTATTGGTAACACACCCTGAAATTCTACAATTGTAGGGTCGTCTGGTTCACCGTCACCATTTGCATCATAATCTGTAGAATCATTAGGATCATCAGATAGATCTTCAAATAAAGCGCCTGCCAGATTGGTACCACTAACAGTAGCTTGATTAATTACAGAACCTTCTTCAATATCACTTTCTGTGATTGTATAGATGGCTGTAAATGTTGTAGAATCTTCAGCTCCCCCCTCAAGATCTATAGGACCACCTTCCACATCTACTATAGGATCCTCAATGATTATATCATAAATAGTTACTTGACTATTATTAATTACTCTAAAAGAATAGGTTATGGTTTCTCCAACTTCCGGAATACCATCCCCATCTTCATCATTAAGTACTGCGCTTTTTTCAAGACTTAGAGAAACAAGTTGTGGTAACACGGTTACCGTGGGGTCATCCTCTAAATTGCTGTTGTCATCTGAAGTGTCT
>TARA_R110002020_G_scaffold114593_3_pt1 | contig 149694 bp, 105 predicted proteins | sample TARA_R110002020 | Tara Oceans TARA_R110002020 (sample SAMEA4396489) | marine metagenome | biome: Westerlies Biome; feature: [MES] marine water layer (ENVO:01000295) within the mesopelagic zone...; material: water (ENVO:00002006), including particulate matter (ENVO:01000060)...
GGATAAATGTTATATTTATTCAAAGTTATGCATTTCTTATGGATTACCCATGTCGTTGCATTATCGATTCCTATTAAAAATGGAGGTTAATGAACGGACAGGAAAGCTAAAATAAGCCATGCTGCTTGGTCCCGGGAATTAGTCGGCATATCCGATGGAGCTGAAGGGACTCTGGGAATTTCTTAATCTTCCGCAACAAAACGGGGGTCTACCGGCATAATGGTCCCACAGTTGCTGCAGGTCCTAAGTTCCTTGGATCCATAAAAAATTTTGAAGTGTTTTAAAAAATCCTTTTCAATATCGTGAAGGGTAAAATAAGCTTCGTATAATTTATGGTTACAGTTGTCACAGAACCAGAGAAGACCATCGTCCACTCCCAGATTTGCCCTTTTCCGTTCAATGACCAATCCAATGGAATTTTCGCTACGCACGGGGGAATGGGGTATTTTTGCGGGGTGCAGGTACATGTCACCGGGTCCCAATGACATTGTCTTTTTTATGCCGCCCTCTTGGATATGCACTTCAATTTGGCCTTCCAATTGGTAGAAGAGCTCCTCGGTCTCGTTGTAATGGTAATCCTTTCTGGCATTGGGGCCCGCAACGATCATTACAATGTAGTCCCCCGATTCTTTATAGAGATTCCTATTGCCCACGGGCGGTTTTAGAAACTCCCTATTTTCGGCGACCCACTTTGTAAGGTTGAACGGTTTTTGTACGGACATATCTTTAAAATTGGCAGTGGCCTTTTTTCATGAATCCCTTGGATGCGGAACGGCCACTGCTAATTTAAGAAAAGAAAATGATCTGGAGCCTACCGCTTATAGAACAGTTGGGTGTAATAAAAAGTGCCGGACGAATCGCTTTTGACGCTTACCGCCGTATGCGTAAAATCACCCTCCATATTTTTCCGGTGTCCATCACTGGCCAGCCATTCATCAAATGCCCGTTGGGCGGTGGCGTACTTATTGGCAACGTTTTCAGCGACCTGGGTCGCATGTGCCTCCGAGGAGATACCAGAAGCCCTTGCACTAAAATTATCATGGTTTATAGTGCCCATGGCAATCATATAATCGGTGTGCCGGTTGGCATAATCATAGGCCACTTCGCTGAACGTTAAGGTGGGATACCCCATTTCCGTTCGGTGTGCATTTATAAGATCCAAAAGTTCCGATTCCATTCCAACGGAATTTTTCGCCTGAGGGATACTTCCTGTATCCAATGCCTCTGTGCTACAAGAGCTTAAAATGGCCACAAGCAAAACCGTTACTGCTTTGAGTAATAGTGTTTTCATATAGTGTTCTAATTTGCAAGTAGGCCTGTTCCGGCACAAGTAGCAAAAGGAAAGAAGGGGGGTTCTCGTTCGGTGTTGTCGGGGAACAACAGTGTAATATTAGGCAAGATCTTTTTATCAAAAACCAAATTGGCCCACATATTCGACCATGCGCAATTTTAGTGGACGAACGCAATTTTTTGGGCAATCGCTCCCAAAAATGCGAAGGGGTAAAACGGTTGGACAATTGCGGATATAAAATGCTTGGTCATATGTCGAATTCCCTGTAAAAAGGGATTTCAATTTATGGGAAACCCATTATATTTACAATCATAATGGCCCAAATTTGTTGCACGGCCCCGAAAATTTTCCTTCCATGAAATATCCATACCTGTCATTTCTGTTGTTGATCTTGGTGTTTTCGGGCTGCTCCAAAAAACCGGGAGATACCACTACCGAACTCAGCGATTTTTCTAAATATGCCGATTATATCTCACAGGTCTCCCATGGGGTGGTCTCTACGCAAAGTGATATAAGAGTGGTGTTGGCCGCACCGGTGGCCGGATGGAAACCGCAAGAGGAGGTAGATCAAGACCTACTTTTGGTATCGCCCAAAACAAAGGGAAAGGTAGTCGCACTGGACGACCGCACCCTATCCTTTGTTCCCGCGACCGGTTTTGAACAGGATACGGAATATGTGTTCACCCTGCTGCTGCAAGATATTATAAAGGATGTTCCTAAAGACCAAAGGACGTTTACCTTTGGTGTCAAGACCTTAAAACAACAGTTCAATGTATATTCGGGGCCGATACGGTCCCACTCCAAGGATTGGCAATATCTGGAAGGCCAACTTCGCAGCGCCGATCAGCTTTCACTTCAGGAGGCAAAAAAACTGATCAGTGCGAGACAAAATGGAAAGAAGATAAAGATTTCCTTTGATGGGCTGGTAAAGACCGGAACACTTTTTCAGTTCAGATTGGACAGTATTCAACGTTATGAGGAAGATTCCGAACTTATACTGACTTGGGACGGCAAATCCGTGGGATCCGAAAGCACGGGTACCAACAGCATACAAATTCCGGGCAAGAAAAATTTTTCGGTGCTCAATGTGGAAGTTGGGGCCGCAGGAAAACAAGAGCTGCTGATCAATTTTTCGGATCCGCTTAAAAAGGGGCAGAACATAAAGGGACTTGTGGTATTGCAAGGGGACGATGATCCAAAATTTTCCATTGATGGAAACCTGCTTAGGGTCTATCCCTCAAAAGAGATAAAAGGGACCGTTCAGTTGGAGGTATTTAAGGGGGTCGAAAGTGCGGAAGGTTATAAGTTGAAACATCCTTTTACCGGGAACATCACTTTTGACGCCTTAAAACCAGAGATCCGTTTGTTGTCAAGTGGCACGATCCTTCCCTCTTCCAATAATCTGAAGGTTAATTTTGAAGCGGTAAACCTAAAAGCGGTAGACGTATCGGTACTAAAGATCTATGGCAATAACGTGCTGCAGTTTTTACAGGGCAACGACCTGAAGGGCGATTACAATCTACGAACGGTTGCCAGGCCCATTGCCACCAAAAAACTGATCCTGCAGAACAACCTTAGCCAGAACAATGGGAAATGGGCGGCGCATGCGGTAGATCTGAAGGAATTGATAACCCCGGAACCCGGGGCCATCTACCGAATCGAATTCAGTATCAAGCCCTCATATGGTCAGTATGGATGCGAAACCACTAACTTTACGCCCGACGAAGTCAAAACGGAGGATTTTGACAAAGAGGAAGAAAGCTCCAACTGGGACGGTTCGGAAAGTTATTATAACGATTATGGTTATGATTACGACTGGAACGAACGTGAAAATCCCTGTCATACTTCCTATTATTGGAATAAAAGTATAGGGGTGAACGTCCTGGCCACCGATATTGGCCTTGTGGTCAAAAAAGGATTGAACAACAAGTATTTTGTAGTGGCGAACGACATTGTCACCACCAACTCCCTGTCAGGGGCCAAGGTAACCTTCCATAATTTTCAACAACAGGAATTGGGATATGTGGTGACCGGTGCCGATGGAACGGCCGTCTTTACCTCCGAAAACATCGCCTATTTTGCCGTCGCCGAATACAAGGGACAAAAGACCTATCTAAAGTTAAATGATGGAAATGCCCTATCCTTAAGTAAGTTCGACGTATCTGGAGTGGAACTGCAAAAGGGCATAAAGGGCTATATTTTTGGGGAAAGGGGCGTTTGGCGACCTGGAGACCCCATTTTTCTCTCTTTTATGCTAAACGATAACGCCAACAAGCTGCCGTCCGGCCATCCGGTAAAACTGGAATTGATGGATCCTTATTTTAAAGTGGTGCATCGCGAAGTAAAGAGCGGGGCACTCAATAATTTCTTCACCTTTAAATTAAGCACCGATCCGAATGCCCCTACCGGCAATTGGCTGGCAAAAATATCCGTGGGGGGAGCCTCGTTTACCAAAACCCTAAAGATAGAGACCATAAAGCCGAACAGGTTAAAGATAAGGACAGCCTTTGAACAGGATGTCCTTTCGGGCACCGCTCCCATTCAAGGGGGACTGGAAGTTGCATGGCTCCATGGCGCAATCGCCAAAAATCTAAAGGCGGATATAAGTGCAAAATTCAATCAGCAGGCCACGGTTTTCCCCTCTTTCCCAGGCTATGTCTTTGATGACCCCACCCGTTCCTTTTCCACCGAAGAACAAGTGGTCTTCAATGGAAAATTGAATGGGGACGGCAAGGCCGATTTTACGATCAGCCCCCAGTTAAAGGGACAGGCCCCCGGCATGCTAAAAGCGGCCTTTATAACGAAGGTCTATGAAAACGGGGGCGACTTTAGCACGGATGTGTTTACCAAAACCTACTCTCCGTTCAATACCTATGTTGGGCTCAATGTCCCAAAAGGCGATAAAGCAAGGGGCATGCTGCTTACGGATACCAAACATACCTTTGAAGTGGCAACGGTGGATGGCCAAGGCAGGCCCAAGGCGGTCAAGGGTTTAAAAGTAGCCATATATAAGATCAACTGGCGTTGGTGGTGGGATACTTCAGGAGATAATCTATCCTCGTTTGATAAGGGGGAGTATAAGGAAAAAATCTTTGAGACCACTTTGGGGACCAACAGTACTGGCAAGGGCAGTTTTAATTTTGAACTAAAATATCCCAACTGGGGGCGTTATCTGGTTATTGTGGAAGATACACAGGGAGGGCATGCCACTGGCAAGACCCTTTATATAGATTGGCCTGGATGGGCCGGTAAATCGAGAAAGGGCGACCCGTCCGAGGCGACCATGTTGGTTTTTTCCACCGATAGGGAGCAATATAAGGTAGGGGAGACCGCTACGGTGACCTTTCCCAGTCCCGAAAATGGCAGGGCCCTTGTAACCTTGGAAAATGGCACGGAAGTTTTGGAGTCGATGTGGATCGAGGCCACTAAGGGCGAAACCAAGTTTCAGTTGCCCATTACCGAAAAGTATACCCCCACTATTTTTTTGAACATTACCTTACTGCAACCACACGCTTCCACTTTAAACGATTCCCCTATTAGGATGTACGGGATAGTGCCGATTGCGGTGGAAAACCCATCCACCAAATTGGAGCCGGAAATCGGTATGCCCGAAGTGCTTAGGCCCGAAGAACGGATAACGGTAAAGGTCAAGGAAAAAAAAGGCAGGGCGATGACCTATAATATTGCCATTGTTGATGAAGGCCTATTGGACCTGACCCGTTTCAATACGCCCGACCCATGGAACGCATTTTATGCCCGGGAGGCACTTGGTGTCAAGACCTGGGATATGTACGATGAGGTAATAGGTGCCTTTGGGGGCAAAATCGACCAGGTATTCGCCATTGGCGGAGATGGGGAACTGGCGGGCGCCAGAAACAAAAAGGCAAACCGCTTTGAGCCCATGGTGCTGTATCTAGGGCCTTTTGCCCTAAAGGAAGGGGAAACGGGCTCCCATAAAATACAGATTCCCAAATATGTGGGATCTGTGCGGACAATGGTGGTTGCCGGCAATGTGGACTCGGAAGCCTATGGAATGGCTGAAAAGACCACTCCGGTCCGTAAACCTTTGATGGTACTTGCCTCCCTGCCCAGAAAGATGACCCCTGGTGAAAAGGTCACCCTTCCCGTTACGGTATTTGCCATGGAGAGCAAGGTAAAAAAGGTAACCGTTTCCTTAAAACAGGACAGCTCCTTTAAAATTGTTGGCAGTGCCTCCAAAACCATAACTTTCTCCCAAACAGGGGAGCAGATGGTGTATTTTGATCTGGAGGTGGCCCCTTCCAATGGTATCGGCAAGATTGTGGTATCGGCATCCGGCAATGGTGAAAGCGCCTCTTTTGAGGTTCCTATGGACATTGTCAATCCAAATCCGGTGACCACTGAGGTACACCATCTTATCCTAGAGCCCAATAGCTCACAGACCATGGATCTGCAGACCTTTGGGGTTACAGGGACCAATGCTGCCAAAGTGGAATTCTCAACGTTCCCGCCCATGAACTTTAACGGCCGGATGTCATATTTGATACAATATCCGCACGGTTGCGTGGAACAGATCACCTCCGCGGCCTTCCCACAGCTTTATCTGAACGAGATTTTTGATCTGGCCGGTCCCGATCGATCGAAGACCCAAAAAAATGTACAGGATGCAGTTCAACGCCTGGGAGGTTATCAACTTCCAAATGGGGGATTTCCCTATTGGCCGGGACAACAGCAGCCAAACGATTGGGGCACGAGCTATGCCGGTCATTTCTTGCTTGAAGCGGGCAAGAGGGGATATGTGCTTCCTATCGGATTCCAATCTTCTTGGGTTCGGTACCAGCAACAGACCGCAAAACTATGGCGTGCCGGAAACAATTTCTCCGACTTGGCCCAGGCATATAGATTGTATACACTTGCCCTTTCAGGAAATGCTGATATTGCCTCCATGAACCGTTTACGGGAGTCCGATACGCTTTCCAATGAGGCAGTTTACCGCCTTGCAGCGGCCTATGCCGTTATCGGTCAGACCAAAGTGGCCCAAACATTGTTGACAAAGGCCCAAAAAGAATTTGATGGAAATGGGAAAGACCACTATACCTATGGATCAGCGGAAAGAAACGTGGCCATGTCGTTGGAAACCTTGGTATTGCTAAAGGACAGGGCCAAGGCCCAAGAACTGGCCCGTGAGCTTGCAAAGGATTTGAACGGTGATCAATGGATGAGTACACAAACCACCGCCTATGGCCTTTTGGCAATGGCAAAATTTGCCGAACTGGTAGGGGGCAAGGGGGTAAAGGGAAGTGTTACCGTTAATGGAAAGACGGTCTCCATTGCAACTTCCAAAACATTGGCGGGCCGCCCATTGGAAATCAAGGAAGGGAAAAACGGTCTGTTGCTCAAAAATTTGGAAGGGAATACCCTGTTTGTAAGTGTGGTACAACTGGGAATACTTCCAGTTGGGGAGGAAAAGGTCATACAGAACAATCTTTCTGCCAAAATGGTGTTCAGGGGTCGGGACGGTTCCATCCTGGATGTTTCCCAAATAGCCCAGGGAACCGACTTTGTGGCCGAGGCAACCCTGACCAACACTACTTCAAGGGAGATAAAGGATATGGCACTAACGGAGATTTTCCCAAGTGGTTGGGAAATCGTAAATACACGTTTTACGGATTTTGGTGATTTTGCGGAGAATAAGGTGGCCTATACCGATCTGCGCGATGACAGGGCCAATTTTTATTTCGACCTTGGTAAAAATGAAACCAAGACCTTTAGGATATTGTTGAACGCCTCCTTTCTTGGTACGTATTATATGCCGGGAATACAGGCGGAGGCCATGTACGACCACAATTATCTGGTTCGTACCAAAGGGCAATGGGTGGATGTGGTGCAATAGGTCCCTTAAATGGTCCTGTAAATTCGGAGGTACCAGTATGTTGGGAAAATAGCGAACATAGCTATATATAAGTGTTTAAAAAAGGCACCAATGGCAGATTTGTTACGGACCGATTCGAGAAACGAAGAATTTAAGGCCTTAGTGGCCCAATTGGATGCCGATCTTGCCCTACGGGACGGACCGGATCATCTGTATTATGACCAGTTCAATAAAATCGTGGATATACCCTATGCGCTATTGGCCTTTTTGGGGAATAAAGCTGTTGGATGCGGTGCCATAAAAGAATTTGATCCCATGTCCATGGAGGTGAAACGAATGTACCTTTTGCCTCCCTACAGGGGAAGGGGCATTGCCTCTGAAGTCCTTAAGGGATTGGAGATTTGGGCCAAGGAACTGGGCTATGAACGATGTGTGCTGGAGACGGGAAAAAAGCAACCGGAAGCAATTGCGCTATATCGTAAAAATGGTTATCTGCCAATTCCCAATTACGGACAGTACAAAGGCATTGACAACAGTGTCTGCTTTGAAAAAATACTTTAGCCCGCTTTCAGCTTAGATAAACCTCCCTTTAATAGTGCGTTGGGACCCTTTCTTGTCGCCTGTAAATAACTGCGGTTTCATTGCCGAAAAGGAAAGATCCATTTTTTATGCAACCTTTTGCACATTTTTGTATCTAGCTATAAACTCATAAAAAAGAACAAAAATGAAAAGAATACTTTTTTTATTAACACTTGCCCTAATGGGCTTCACGGCTACTAGTTGCAATTCCGATGATGACTCCTATTGCGTGGAGGATTTTACCGGTGCCCTTACCGAAGATGAAGCGGTATTGGTCGGCACTTGGGAACTGACCGCCATCACATCGGACGAAGAAGTGGATATTACGGATGATGATGAGGACAATCCATCCGAGGATATCTTCGCCCAGCAGGACGAATGTCAAAACGATGTGTCGTACAGCTTTTCCAGCAATAGGGCCTATACCTTACAACAGGCGACCAATGTAAGTGGATGCGATGCGGAGTATTCCACGGAAGGAACCTGGAACTTGGTAGGCGACGAAATTGGACTTGTGGATAATTGTAACCTTCAGATATTGGAAGTTGCCATCAATACCGATGAAACCGCCTTTTCATTTGTGGTAGACCAGAACATAAGGGATGTGGATGGTGCGATTACCCAAGTGCAGTTGGTGATCACCTATACCAAAGTGGTGGCGGATCCCGCTTAAATCACGGAGTAGATTTAAACTGTTAGATAAGGGGACTGTTCCAATTTTTTGGGACAGTCTTTTTTTTGACCTATTGTTGGAATACATGCATTCATCACCTGTCTTATGATCTGATAGGACCTGGTGCGGCATTGGGATGCCCAGTAAGTACCGCCCATTTGTAAAAAGGGGCGTGGTGGACCACGATGGTTTCCTTTTTCTCCACAGGATATTCCTGTAGAACGCGACTGAAAACAAAGGCGCCTATTTCCCGAAGGGGTTCATACAGCACCGATTTTTCCAAGGTTTCCTTTTTTATGATTCCGGTACGCTCATTGGTGCCATCAAAGAAGATCAACAAGGCCCCAAGGATTACCGCAACTTTTAGGGCACCGAATATTCCTCCCGCTATTTTGTTCAATAGTCCCAACAGTACAAAGTCGGCTATTTTAGTCAATATCTTTCCGGCCAGGGAAACCACGATTACGATGATGATGAAGGTGATCAGAAATGCGATCAACGGAATGTATTGACTGTCCCAGTCACTATTTTCCGAGAGGTAATTGCCAACGATATAGGAGAAATGGATGGCCCCATAAATTCCCAGGATAAGCGCAATTAGGGATGCCAGCTCAACAAAAAACCCGTTTTTTATCCCGTTGAAAAGACCCCAAATGATCAGCAGTCCAAGTATAATGTCCAAAATACCCATTGTGCAGTGTTTGCACAAATATAGAATTTTGATTTGTACCTTTGTGTTTTCATTAGAAAACATGGCTAGAGATTTAGAGTTAAAGGAGCGGTGGGAAGTCTTGGTCTCCAGGTTATCGGCCCAGTTCGCCGATGGCGATCCATTGGAGTTGGACGCTATTATTTATCTTGTAGGGGTACAGGAATTGGGTCAGTTGCACCGGGAATTCAAGAAGGATGAAAAGATAAACCTGATGCACATTGCCATTTGTAGGCTATTGGAACCTTATGGTTATTACAGCTTCGATTATTTTGATGGGGAAGGTTGGCCACATTATACCATTTTGGAGGAATTGCCCACTTTGAAGGCGGGCGAACAATCTGTTTTGATGAAGGAGGCCTTGGTAAATTATTTTGTTGATAAAGGTTATATTAAATGACCCGGAGATGAATCCCAAAGTACCTTATTACGCTGTTATCTTTACGTCCCAAAGGACCGAAATAGCCGATGGTTATTCCGAAATGGCCGAACGGATGATGGCCCTGGCCCGTCAACAACCAGGTTTTTTGGGAGTTGAAAGTGCACGGGAAACACTTGGCATCACAGTTAGCTATTGGGAAACTTTGGAAGCCATTTCCAATTGGAAAATGCAGACAGACCACTTGGTTGCCCAGAGAAAGGGTATCGCTGACTGGTACTCTTCCTATACTGTACGGGTGTGCCTTGTGGAACGGGAATATGGGAAGGCCGAGTGACAAAATCCATTCCAAATACAGCCGTGCCAGATGTCCTTTAGATTTCCCCTTCAAAAAAAATCAAGAAACAGCGGGTCGGCAGCTTTACCATCAAAAGGGCGCCAGATAACAAAAGGGTCGGCCTTCGGGATTGCCGGCGATTTTCTAAAAAAACATCCCAAAAAGGTGCTGTTGGCCGCAGTGTTGTTAACCGCCTACTATTTTTGTCTTCCGCACACCCTCTTTCAAAAACCCACGGCTACCGTTGTGGAAAGTCGTGAGGGATCACTTTTGGGAGCGGGCATAGCCGACGACGGCCAGTGGCGCTTTCCCGTGGCGGACAGTGTTCCCTTTAAGTTCAAGCACTGTATCCTGGAATTTGAGGACACCTACTTTTATCTACATCCCGGATTTAACCCTGTGGCCATGGCCAAGGCGTTAGGGGCCAACCTAAAGGCCGGTAGGACGGTCAGGGGCGGCAGTACCCTGTCCCAACAGCTAATCCGATTGTCGAGACAACGAAAGGGCCGTTCCTATTGGGAGAAACTTTTGGAACTTGTTTTATCGACCCGTCTGGAGTTGCGCTATTCAAAAGAAGAGATTTTGGAACTATATGCCAGCCATGCCCCATACGGGGGCAATGTGGTAGGGCTGGAAATGGCGGCATGGCGTTATTTTGGACTTAAACCGCAGCAATTGTCCTGGGCCGAAGCCGCCACCTTGGCCGTATTGCCCAATGCCCCAGGTCTGATCTATCCAGGGAAAAACCAGCGTCAATTACTGCTTAAGAGAAATGCCCTGCTCAAGCGATTGCGCGCAAAGGAAACCATTGATGAGACTACCTATAGGTTGTCCCTCTTGGAGCAACTGCCGGAAAGGCCCTTTCCAATGCCACGGATCGCTCCCCACTTGGTGGCAAGGCTGAACAGGACCCGAAAGGGAAAAAGGGTGGTCACCACGATCGATAAGGAACTGCAGTTGAACGTCAATGCCATAGTGGATCGGCATTATAGAGACCTTAAACAAAACCAGGTCCACAATGTGGCCGTTTTGGTGATGGATGTTGACAGCAGGGAGGTGAGGGCCTATGTGGGAAATGCCGATACCGATCGGAACCACCAAAAGGATGTGGACATGGTTCGGGCCAACCGCAGTACCGGCAGTATTTTAAAACCACTCTTATATACGGCCATGTTGGATGCGGGCGAGCTATTGCCGGAAATGTTGGTTCCCGATGTACCCACCCAGATCGCGGGATATACCCCAGAAAATTTTGATGGGGGCCATAGCGGTGCCGTACAGGCCAAAAGTGCATTGGCACGGTCCCTTAACATCCCAGCTGTACGGTTGTTGCAATCCTACGGACTGGAAAAATTCAGGGACCAGTTGAATTTTTTCAAACTCGGTGGAATAGACCGATCGGCGGACCACTACGGACTTACTTTGATTCTGGGAGGTGCCGAAAGCAACCTCTGGGATCTGTGCAAGACCTATGCCTCCCTGGTTTCCACCGTCAACCATTTTAACCGGACTTCAGGGGAGTATTATACAAAGGAATTCATTGCACCCATTTTGGAAAGGGACGGGGAACCGGATTTTGGAAAACCAGGTACGGAAAAAACCTTTTGGGATGCTGGAAGCATCTACCTTACCCTAGAGGCCATGAAGGAGGTAAATAGGCCCCAAGGAAACGAATCGTGGGAATTTTATGATTCTTCCAAGGAAATAGCATGGAAAACCGGGACCAGCTTTGGCAATAAGGACGCATGGGCCATTGGCGTCACCGCCACCCAAGTGGTCGGGGTATGGGTCGGGAACGCAGATGGGGAAGGAAGGCCCAATAATACGGGAGTGGGTACCGCGGCCCCCATTTTGTTCGATGTATTCGACGTACTTCCCGAAACTCCCTGGATACAAAAGCCCCTGGATGCATTTGCACCAATGGAAGTCTGTGCACAAAGCGGGTATTTGGCCAAGGATATCTGTCCGAAAATTACCATGGATATTCCCAATAAAAAGAATTATGTGGGAGAATGCAAATACCATCGGTCCGTTCAACTGGATGCGCAAAAACAGTTTAGGGTAAACGCCTCCTGTATAGACCTTAACACTGCGGTCACCGAATCATGGTTCGTACTGCCTCCCTTGATGGAATTTTATTTTAAAAAGGAACACCCCGAATACAGATCTCTGCCCCCATATGCAGAAGGGTGCGAGAACGAAGGTATGCGGGAGATGGAATTCATCCAGCCCAGGGACGGCAGCAGGATATCCCTGACCAAAAATTTTGAGGGGAACCTGAACGAGATGGTCTTTAAGTTGGTCCATTCAAAGCCGGGCACAAAAGTTTTCTGGTATTTAAACGAACGGTATCTGATGCAGACAAACGAGTTCCATGAAATTGGACTTGTGCCCGAACTGGGAAGGCATAGGCTTACGGTCATGGATGAAAGGGGAAATACGCTGAGTGTTCAATTTACGGTATACTAATCCAATTTTTCGGTGAGTTTTAAAAATACCTGTTTTGGATTTTTTTGGGCGTACAGCACATCGTATACTGCGTCCAATATGGGGGTATTGGATTTTTTCTTGTATCTGAGGTTCATTTCATAGGCACTTTTGGTGGCATAGTAGCCCTCTGCCACCATGCTCATTTCCATCATGGCACTTTTAACGGTATACCCTTTTCCTATCATATTTCCGAACATACGGTTGCGGCTGAACACCGAATAACCCGTAACCAAAAGATCCCCTAAATAAGCCGAATTATTGATGTTGCGTTTCATATGGTGGACACGTTTGATAAAACGCTTCATTTCCCTAATGGCATTGCTCATCAGGACACTTTGAAAATTATCACCATATCCAAGTCCGTGTGCTATCCCGGCAGCTATGGCATAGATATTCTTCAACATAGCGGCATATTCGGTACCGATGATGTCATCGGAAATCTTTGTCCTGATATACTCACAGCGCAGCGCTTTTGACACCACCTCTGCTTTTTCCTTATCGGAACACGCAATGGTTAGGTATGACAGCCTTTCCAAGGCAACCTCTTCCGCATGGCAGGGACCCGTGATCACGCCAATATTTTTATAGGGGATACCGTAGGTGTGGTGAAAATGTTCCCCCACGATCAATCCCGTTTCGGGTACGATTCCCTTTATGGCGGAAAAGATGATGGAATCCTTTATGGAAACGGTCAGCTGTTTTAGTTCGGAATCGAGGAAAGCGGATGGAACGGCAAAAATAAGGATATCGGCATTGTTAACGGTCTCGTCCAAGGAATTGCTAAGCTCCAATTGTGCAACATTGAATTCTACCGAGCTCAAATAATTGGGATTGTGTTTTTGGGTGGCTATATGTTGGATCGCTTCTTTATTGCGCATGTACCAACCTACCATGTGCTGGTTTTCGGTAAGCATTTTGACGATTGCCGTGGCCCAACTACCGCCACCTATCACCGCAAATTTCAATTTTTTCTTCATGGGAAACCTTTCATCGATCCAAAAGTAGTCAAAAATGGTATAATGTAAAACCTTCTTGAGATTATTCGAGCCAATTAAACAACTTAATCAACTCAATTTTTGATTATATTTGAGTCGATTAATTAAGCTAATCGGCTCATGAAATATAATTGGCAACAAAAGGACTGGCCTAATTTTCGATATGAAATTATTGGTATTGAGGCTATGTTATTTCAATTCGCGGAGCGAACTGGGAGAATAAGTGGGTTGTTGGAGGGACTTCCCAAAGAAATGCAAACTGAAGCCATGATCAACATTATGGTTTCCGAGGCTATTAAAACCTCAGAAATAGAAGGAGAGTATTTGAGTCGAAAGGATGTGGTTTCATCCATTAGAAGAAATCTAGGTCTCCATGGTGACTTACCTATTGTGAATGACAAAAAGGTAGAAGGCATATCGGAGCTGATGATAGCCGTAAGGAACAGCTTTTCGGAACGCTTACAGAAAGAAACCCTTTTCTCATGGCATGTTATGCTGATGAAAGGAAGCACAGCTATTAAATCAGGTGTATGGCGTACCCACCAAGAACCCATGCAGATTGTGTCCGGGGCGATGGGAAAGGAGAAAATACATTTTGAAGCCCCACCATCTGCTATAGTGGAAAAAGAGATGACCAATTTTATTTCATGGTTTAATGCCACTGCACCCAATGGCTCCAAGCCAATCAAACAACCCATTTTACGAGCCGCAATAGCACACTTGTATTTTGAATCCATTCACCCTTTTGAAGATGGTAATGGCAGAATTGGCCGTGCCATTTCGGAAAAAGCGTTATCACAAAGTATCCAAAGACCTATTTTGTTAAGTCTTTCAAAATCAATTGAACAACATAAAAGCAACTATTATGGTGCGCTGCAATTGGCACAACGTTCCAATGAAATAACCCCATGGATAACCTACTTTGTAAAAACCGTTTTGGATGCACAAATTCAAGCGGAGGAAGAAATTGAATTTACTTTGAAAAAGACCAGGTTCTTTGATGTAAACCTACCTGTACTTAATGAACGGCAGTTAAAAGTGATTAGGAGAATGCTGGACGAAGGTCCAAAAGGTTTTGAAGGAGGCATGAACGCCAGAAAATATGTTGGCATTGCCGGAACCTCCAAAGCAACGGCAACAAGGGACTTACAAGACTTAGTTGTAAAGAGTATTTTCGTTCCGGTAGGAGCGGGGAGAAGTGTTAGGTATTCACTTCAACTTTAGTCTTATTCCAATAGGATAACCTTTAGATAAGATAGGCTAACAAATTAAGTATCCCACTCCTTTTTGAAGGTTTTAATGGGTTGTGTATAGGCAACAAATGGTTATTTATCAATCTGTTACAAATTGCATTATGCAATATTAGGCCATAAAATAAGTTATTACAGACCAACCAATACTGTAATAAGATGCTTAAACGGTCCATTTTAATAGAAAAAAAAGCTTCCATAACCTGCAAAAATCTACAGCTTGTTATTGAGACCCAAGAACGGAACGCTACTATTCCTATCGAGGATATTGGATTTATCGTAATCGATCACCCGGAAACCTACCTTAGTGTTCCAGCGCTCAATTTCTTGATCGAGAATAATTCTTCCGTCATATTGTGCAATAAGCTGCATATGCCAAGTGGTATGTTCCTAAATCTGGACGGACATCATATTCAACAGCAACTGTTCAGGTTTCAGTTAGAAGCCAGCGTCCCATTGAAAAAGAAACTTTGGCAGCAGACCATACAGGAAAAAATCAAAAACCAAGGGCTGCTTCTGCAACGAATTACCAATAGGAAGAACCAATTTGATTATATATCGGAAAAAGTGCTGAGCGGGGATACTTCAAATATGGAGGGAGTAGCTGCAAGCGCATATTGGAAGGAGTTCTTTGAAACGCCCTTTAAAAGGGAACGGTTCGGTAATTACCCAAATAATTTTTTGAACTATGGATATGCCATTCTTAGGGCGGCGACCGCTAGGGCACTTTCCGGAAGCGGACTGTTAAATACTTTGGGAATCCACCATAAGAGCAAATACAATGCTTTTGCCCTTGCCGATGATATTATGGAGCCTTATAGGCCCTTGGTAGATGAACTGGTATACTCTTTAATGGAAGCCTATGGGGAACAAGAACTGAACACCGCTATAAAATCGGAAATCCTGAACCTCTTGACAAGAACGGTCTATTTTAAGGAAGAAAAGAGCCCTTTAATGGTAGGGCTTCAAAAAACCGCCAGCTCCCTACAACAGTGCTTTACCGGGGAACGAAAGAAAATTAAGTATGCAACCCTATGGAATTAAATGGTTACCGAATTATGTGGTTATTTGTATTTTTTGATCTACCGACAGATAGGGCCACCGACCGCAAAAATGCGTCCGGTTTTAGAAAGGAGCTACTAAAAGATGGTTTTACCGTGATGCAGTATTCTGTGTATATGAGGCATTGTGCCAGTAGTGAAAGTGCCGATGTACACGAAAAAAGGATCCATCGCCTCTTACCTCCCTTGGGAAAGGTAAGTGTGCTACGTATTACGGATAAACAATTTGGCAATATCCTTAATTTCTGGGGAAAATTGGAAGTGCCAAAAGAACCGCAACCCACCCAACTGGAGCTTTTCTAAAAATGGGGGGTATCTCACCCGCCGCCATAGGTGAGGTGTAGCTTTAAATATTTTTGTAGCTACAGTGGCACAGACCGGCCGAAATCCAGGTTGGGAAAAATGCAATAATCCCTATTTTGACCCCCATTCAAGAGGCCTTTAAAATCAAAAAATGCCCCAATCCAGCCTTATCACTGCTAAAAAGGAGCATTTTTTGCCACGATATCCACGCTTAGTTCCTTTACTATGAGGAGGTAAGGGGCCAACAGATATCGTGTTTTCTAATCTTCAATCAAACCACAACATGGCGTAAAGGAAAACACACGGAGATTACGATATCGTGTTTTCTAATCTTCAATCAAACCACAACCATCGGAGATGGTTACACCGGTACCTATTGATATCGTGTTTTCTAATCTTCAATCAAACCACAACCCACAGGGGATTACTCCTACAACGTACAGGATATCGTGTTTTCTAATCTTCAATCAAACCACAACAATGATTCGTTTACCATCATTCTTAAATCCGATATCGTGTTTTCTAATCTTCAATCAAACCACAACCTGTTCTGCTTGTTCCTTCCCTCTACTTTTGATATCGTGTTTTCTAATCTTCAATCAAACCACAACCAATTTTCTATTTTTCCGTTTTCGTCGACGGATATCGTGTTTTCTAATCTTCAATCAAACCACAACGTACTGTTGGTATGCCTGACCGTTTCAAGTGATATCGTGTTTTCTAATCTTCAATCAAACCACAACTAGGCGGCCATTATCGTCCACCAGAAAGCGATATCGTGTTTTCTAATCTTCAATCAAACCACAACCTCTTTCCGAACTTGGTGCCAAAGCCAACGGATATCGTGTTTTCTAATCTTCAATCAAACCACAACTCAAAATCTTCTTGGGAGATTCCCTTTTCCGATATCGTGTTTTCTAATCTTCAATCAAACCACAACCAAACAGTAGATGTTTCCATCCCTTTCGCCGATATCGTGTTTTCTAATCTTCAATCAAACCACAACTATGGAACGGTGGACAAGAAAAGCTACGCAGATATCGTGTTTTCTAATCTTCAATCAAACCACAACTGTAATCGGGTATTGACGTTTTCTATGTTAGATATCGTGTTTTCTAATCTTCAATCAAACCACAACCGCTCTTGTTGATGATGTCCAAAAGAAGGTGATATCGTGTTTTCTAATCTTCAATCAAACCACAACGCACCTGCAAAACCAGAAACGTAATTGGTGGATATCGTGTTTTCTAATCTTCAATCAAACCACAACTAGCCGGGGCCGTTGTACCTTCTGGCAAAAGATATCGTGTTTTCTAATCTTCAATCAAACCACAACTATCGCTTTACCTCTTCCTGTTGTTTCTGGATATCGTGTTTTCTAATCTTCAATCAAACCACAACTCCTGACTTACCGTTACGTTGAAATGTCCCGATATCGTGTTTTCTAATCTTCAATCAAACCACAACCTATTACATTGGCCATGGAAAGTAATATTTGATATCGTGTTTTCTAATCTTCAATCAAACCACAACGTACACAGCCAAATGATGATATCGACACCGGGATATCGTGTTTTCTAATCTTCAATCAAACCACAACTAGGTATAGTCCGCTGTCGTAAGGCCATTTGATATCGTGTTTTCTAATCTTCAATCAAACCACAACGCTGTCAATCTTGCATGGTTGAGCGATCTTGATATCGTGTTTTCTAATCTTCAATCAAACCACAACGAGCGAATGCGCATGGAAAGTTTTAGGTATGATATCGTGTTTTCTAATCTTCAATCAAACCACAACTTATCAGGGACATTAATGATGGGCATAGTGATATCGTGTTTTCTAATCTTCAATCAAACCACAACTATAAACACGGGTTTCGATCGCATTGAAGGGATATCGTGTTTTCTAATCTTCAATCAAACCACAACTGTTCTATGACTTCCACGCCACCGCCCAACGATATTGTGTTTTCTAATCTTCAATCAAACCACAACGTACAAGCAAGTAATGTATTATCTTAGCCGGATATCGTGTTTTCTAATCTTCAATCAAACCACAACACAAACGGCATTTCCGCCATTTCGTGGAAAGATATCGTGTTTTCTAATCTTCAATCAAACCACAACCATCTTTGTCAAGGTCGTAAAAATCGTTCCGATATCGTGTTTTCTAATCTTCAATCAAACCACAACTCGCCCGTGTCGCTTGCAATCGTTCTGGTGATATCGTGTTTTCTAATCTTCAATCAAACCACAACTATTGTGGTAATTTGCAACGAAATCGTGATGATATCGTGTTTTCTAATCTTCAATCAAACCACAACTGGTGTGCTTTTTTTGTTCTTCCGCTTTGTGATATCGTGTTTTCTAATCTTCAATCAAACCACAACCTTTGTATTTGGCTTATTCTGTCCTCTTTTGATATCGTGTTTTCTAATCTTCAATCAAACCACAACTACATAAAGGGACTTTTGCCATATCCATACGATATCGTGTTTTCTAATCTTCAATCAAACCACAACCTGTCGTTGATTCTCCCATTGCGTTTTTGGATATCGTGTTTTCTAATCTTCAATCAAACCACAACTCCCCAGCGTCTATAGTGCTGTCACCATCAGATATCGTGTTTTCTAATCTTCAATCAAACCACAACCTTTATCGTCCAGTTCCGCAGGTGGTTCCGGATATCGTGTTTTCTAATCTTCAATCAAACCACAACTGCTTGTCGGAACGGACGCCACTGTGGTCAGATATCGTGTTTTCTAATCTTCAATCAAACCACAACATTTGAAATGTTCGAGCGAATCTTGGAAAAGATATCGTGTTTTCTAATCTTCAATCAAACCACAACTTCCCTCCATCAGTTCCTTGATGTTCGCATGATATCGTGTTTTCTAATCTTCAATCAAACCACAACTATAGATATTAAAACCTTAGAGGAAGAAAAGATATCGTGTTTTCTAATCTTCAATCAAACCACAACCGTGTCGTGCTCGAAGCCTCCCGTCTCATGGATATCGTGTTTTCTAATCTTCAATCAAACCACAACCTTGCCTTGGTAAGAAGTTTGGCCGCTTTGATATCGTGTTTTCTAATCTTCAATCAAACCACAACACAAACGGCATTTCCGCCATTTCGTGGAAAGATATCGTGTTTTCTAATCTTCAATCAAACCACAACTCGTATCTTACTGCGGTAGGGAAAGTATTGATATCGTGTTTTCTAATCTTCAATCAAACCACAACTTGGGCATGAAAATGGATGGTTTCCAATTGATATCGTGTTTTCTAATCTTCAATCAAACCACAACTATTGTCTCGGTACGGCTTACCTTCATTTCGATATCGTGTTTTCTAATCTTCAATCAAACCACAACAAATGGGCAGCTTTCAATCTTGTGAATTTGATATCGTGTTTTCTAATCTTCAATCAAACCACAACAGGATGGTCTGCAATCTGTTTTTCTTGGAGATATCGTGTTTTCTAATCTTCAATCAAACCACAACTTAATAATCTTCTTAGTTGTTACAATTATTGATATCGTGTTTTCTAATCTTCAATCAAACCACAACGAGCTTGTGCCCAATTCAATGAAATCGTTTGATATCGTGTTTTCTAATCTTCAATCAAACCACAACTTGACGAACTCTTGCTGTATCTCTGATTCAGATATCGTGTTTTCTAATCTTCAATCAAACCACAACCAATGATAAGTATAGATGAAAACGACCGCGGATATCGTGTTTTCTAATCTTCAATCAAACCACAACTCATTTATAGAAAAGGCAACGAACCACATCGATATCGTGTTTTCTAATCTTCAATCAAACCACAACTAATAGTGGCTTGCCTGGAAATCATTTTTCGATATCGTGTTTTCTAATCTTCAATCAAACCACAACTTAACGTAATAGATGATGAAGTGGTCGTTAGATATCGTGTTTTCTAATCTTCAATCAAACCACAACTAAGAAAAGGGAGTCAAAGCCCGATGTTAGGATATCGTGTTTTCTAATCTTCAATCAAACCACAACTATGCGGCCTACATGGAATTTGGTACGGGGATATCGTGTTTTCTAATCTTCAATCAAACCACAACTCATTTCGGTACGATAATACTCATCAAAAGATATCGTGTTTTCTAATCTTCAATCAAACCACAACCTATGGACGCTATCATTATATACTTTGTGGATATCGTGTTTTCTAATCTTCAATCAAACCACAACTATACATCCAGGTAACGGCACCGCTCAACCGATATCGTGTTTTCTAATCTTCAATCAAACCACAACCTGAGTTCGGATATCTGGATGGGGTCACTTGATATCGTGTTTTCTAATCTTCAATCAAACCACAACGCAGTAGGCGCCTTAAGGTCACCGAAAACAGATATCGTGTTTTGAGATGTTTAAAATTATGAAAATCTTATGTCAATGAACGTAAAGCAAATTTATTTAAGAATAATTTTGCCAGTCGAGGTCATAATAAACTCATAACCTTCAACCAAAATATCTAATTTACTGACTTGTAATCTAACTTGTTCCAATGGACTTTCAAAATCTACATTATAAAATTCTTTAAGTTCACTAGCTTGTCTGGCTTCAAAATGAGACCTAAAAGTTAATCTGCCTTGGGCGTCAAACTTTGATAGCTTATAAAGTCTTTTATTTAAATCTTTTACACCAATATCATAAATTTCATCTGCAGAGTCTTTGTAAAATAAAACCATTACCCCTTTTTTAAGAATATACTTTAAAGGTAATCCTGTCTTGCCATCAGGATTTTCAACAATACTATACTCCTGGTTAAATTCTCTATTACTTAATTTAAAATATTTTCCCGCTTCTTTATTATTTATCGGTTCAAAAACTCTTTTTAATTTACCTTTCTTATCTATTCCTTCATAAATGGCAATTCCATAATTCTCGTCATTTTGTCCATAAACTTTCTGTTTGTGCTCGTGTCTTGATTTTGACAATAAACTATGTTCCTTTATTTCTAAAGGATTTTTAACAGAATTAGCATAAATTCTAACTTTATTTATTGGAACTTGCTTTTCTTGATTCATCCAAACTTTTCCGTCTAATTTATTTTTCTGTTGAGCATTTGATGAAAGTAACAGCACTTTATTTGCAACAGCTTCTTTTACTTTTTCTTTTACTGATTCATCAACAATATTTTCAATATCATTAGCTTTTAAACTTTCTAAATCTTTCCGAATAACATAGCGAATCTCTTCTTTATTTAAAGGGTTTTTAATAGCTCCATAAATACTGTCTTGGTGCAACGAGCCTCTGATGGTATCTCCTTGTTGTAATCTTGGAAGTTTTTTTCCGTCTTTATCTAATTTGTAAATAGTTTTTCCATTCCTATCCTTTTTAGAAACGGCTTTTCCGTTAATATCTCTTTCAATTTCGGCAACATACTGCTTTTTGCCCCGAACTCTAACAATCTTTTTAGATTGTTTTTTTACGTTATCTGGAGTGTAGTGTGAAACCAAAATTTCTTCTTCAATTTTTAGCAAATCTTCTTTGAAGGTTTTCCAAGGCTTCGCTTGTTCTATAACGGCTTTCGCTTCTTTTTTATTTTTTTCATCTTCCAATTTCCAAGCATGAGCTAAAACATCATATTTATCTTTGGTCATACAAGCAATCGTAATTGCATCAATGGTGTGATGCGTATGTTTGCTTCTATCTTTTTCTTTATATTGTTTAAAACCGTTTTCATCAATAAAACTTTCTTGAATTCCCCATTGTTTTCTAAACTCGGCAACCATTCCTCCTTTTACGCTTTCAACTCTTTTAAAATATGATTTTAAATAAGCTTGTGCATATTTCGTAATAATCCCGGTATCTGGAATTTGGCTATTTTTAAACCCAACTCTTGGTTCTTCCCAAACAAAACGGTCGTATTTCCCTTTAAGATAATCTCGCTTTAAAGCAAGATAATGTCTTCTTCTTATTTTCTTGTCTTTAATTCCTTTAGTTGACGCTGCTTTTATAGAGCGACTAATAATATCAATTTCTCTTGACAAATTATCAGCTTCTTCTTTCCAATGAGCAATTCTTGGTAGAATTTCTAAATGATTATTCAGCTCAATTGGCATTTTTTTCTTTTTTATCTCTCTATTAAAACGCTGACTGCATAAAGTTTTGTTCATTTGAGAATTATCCTGAGAAATACTTCTTGGAATTGTATGCTCAATATCATAGACAGGATTACTTCCTATAATATCACAAATACTAATATTATTTCCTTGCTCATATATTTCACATTTCCCTTGTTCAGTCCAAAGTTGGTAACGTAAAATATCTTCTTCGGTTGGCTCCACTTCCTTTTTACAGTCTTCAAAATAGAGTTTCTTGATTTCCTTAATGGCATCTTCTCTAAATTTTCTGTTCTCATTCTGATAATCCTGAATTCCTTTTCTTTTGTTAGCATTATTTAATTCACGCGCCATTTCAATATGAATTCGAGTATTTTCATCAACTTGACCATCAAGAATAAGCGTATTCAAAACTTTTCTCAGTTGATGCAGCGCACGCAGTGCCATTGGGTTTTTAATTGAATTGATTAACGGACTTCCCAACACTACCTTTTCATTTCCAAACTCATCTTTGATAATTTTCTTTTTGAAAACGTCAATATCTGATGGATGATATAATTTTTTTAATTGCTTTGGATTGTTACAAAAAACTTCTCCATTTTCGTTTTCTCCTGAAAGAAATTCTAAAACTATTTCATCCACTCTCTTTACTTTTATAAACTCATATTTCTTTAATTGTTCTATAAAAACAGGGAATAAACTATCGAAGATTTCTTTTTGTTCCGATTTAGTTTCAATACCATTGTTTTTGTAAAATGGCATTAATTTATTGGCTAAATCCTTTTTATAAATGGATTCTGCTTCTTTGGAATAATATTCTTCTTTTAGTTTACTTTCCCTTATAAGTCCGTTAACTACTTCTAATTGATTTTTTTCAAAAGTGTAATTTTCAACTATTTTAGAGATTTGATTTTTAATATAATTTCGCCGCTCATCATCTTGCCAAATATCTTTATCAACAATGTTTTTAATATTTGCCATAAAAACTGCATGAGAATAAAGTAATCCTTCTTTAATATAGGGTAGAATTTTTGTAATTGCTGACAAACTCAAACTGGCAAAATCTTTTTTCAATTTAGTTTTACTAAATGCTTTTGCGCTTTTATCATCGAATCCCAATTTTTCTTTGGCAAAATCATACAGATATATATCAGAAGTTGCAACTGAAAGTAAATGCCATAAATCTTTATAATCTACAGATTTTGAAACTTCCTCTTTTTTTGAACTTAATGCTTTATATGTGAATGTTTTTGTTTTCCAATCTTCCCCAACTACATTTCTCAAAGAAGCTGAAACTTGACAAGCCGAAACAGTGTCGGATGGCTTGTAATTAAACCAATAAAAAAACTCGTTCTTCTTTGAAGATTTATAGAAACCAAAACTTGATCCTTTTTCAACTAACTCTTTGGCTAAAATTTCAAAATTAAAGTCGTTTTTTCTGTAGAATTTAGGAACCAACTTTGATTTTTCTTCTTGCGTTAAAAAGCGTAATTTTTTTTGACTTTGAGTTCCTATTTTTATGGTATTCAAATACGTCCACATTCTGTATTCTTCAAAATCAGGATGCGAAATGGCACAACGTGATTTACTTTTTTCAAAAGAACATTTGCCTATTAATCCTTTTTGTGATTTTAATGGTCTTTGAAAAAATATTGCTCGATATAAATCTTTAACTAAACCAGTAAATTTCTTTTCGGGTAATTTTTCATTGTCATCAACTCCTTTAATTCCTTGAACTTTACATATAATTATAAACTCTTCAAGATAATGTTCCTCCCGAGAAGTATATTGATTTCTGATTTTCCCTTTGTTATATAAACTATAAAAATATTGACCTAAAGTGTTAAAATTTCCATCAAGCATAGCTTGTGAAATCTCTTTAATTTCACCTTTTACCTTTCCTAAATCTTCTTTCTTATTTAATCGAACAATAAGTTCCTCTTTACATTTTACAATATCACTTTCATTCTTTTTGGCTATTGCAACCAGTGAATTATAAAGTGTTTTTAATTTCTTTTCTCCATCATCCAAATCTTTTTTAAAACCTCCTTTTTCAGCTAAATCTATGATTCCAAGATTAATAAAATAATCTTTTAGCTCATCAAGAATGGAATTTACAGAATCTAAGTCTTCAATGAAAGACTGAATTTGAGGGTTGTGCTCTTCAAAAACACCTTCTGCTGATTGGTCTAATCTATTACTTAAAAAACCGCGCCTTTGAGCAATGTGATACAAAGCTCGTCCTAATTCATATAAGGTTACTTTTTGTTTACTTGCTCTATCTCTAAAAAAATATGGATTAATATTTTCATCATCATTTGTTCGCAACCATAATATAAACTTAGGATTCAATGGGTAGTCCTTAAAACCACTCTTTTTCCACTCTTCAACTTCTTCTGTCGATAATGGACACATTCCATTTATGGACAAAACTTTAAGTGTCTCGTATTTTCGTAACTTCCTGCGATACTTAATTTTTCTTGCACTTCTATAACCGGTGCGTTCAGCTGCACGAGAACTTTCAATACCTTTTTCAGATTTTACTCCCTCAGAAAATATTCTAACACCTTTATCTACGAGAGAGAATTCATTTTCATCGTTATCAACAATCGCCCATCCAGCGGAATTAGTCCCCAAATCCAACCCTAAAATTCTTGCCATTTTTCTAAAATTTAATCTCCTTAAACTTAAACAAATTTACTTTAACATTTATACGGGTATCCGTAATGTTCTCTAAGTGAATTATGTTATATTTGTGGTAGGTTAAAATTTCTAATCTTTAATCTTATCACAATAAGGCTATATGCCGTAGGTGAAAACCTTTAGTCCTGCTTCGGTGGGACTTTTTTTTGCCTGTGACCGTGGATTTATGGAAAATCGCTAGTCTATTAGGGTACATCATCTGTTATGATAGGGTATTTGCTATATTTTTCACCGCGCTTAAGCCAATGTCAAATTAGAGGCAGCACTCTTGCCATTTTTTTTTGAGAATAGGTAGCGATGACCCCTAACGACTTTTCTTTTGCGATTCCTCTAAGCGCCGGAATGACTGACCGTTATACGGTTAAACGGTGATAGGGTTAAAAAGGTTATATCTTGAAAGAATCAAATACCATTCATCATTCATAACTTGATAACAAGCAGCTGTGCTGCGACATCGCTTGATAGCAGATCGGTTAACCTGTTATTGGGTTGCGCCCTATCCTGTCTTCCGAGGGCAACTAGGAACCCCATCCCGCTTTGCATACTAGAAAAATGCCGTGCGAACTATGAAGATGACATCGTCGCTAAATTCAAGAATTCCAAAAATGCTTTTTGTCATTTGCTCTTTTGGACAATAGGTAGCCGGATGATCGAACACCTTACTTTATGCGATTCCTCTTGGCGTCGGAATGACAGACCATATTGTTCCTTTATGCCTTTAACAGGGAGTATAAACGGCCGTTACATTTACTAATACAAAACATCTATTCTATCCGTTGGAAGAAGAAAATCCTTTCCCTCAAAATAGCAGCTATATTCCTAAACTAATTCTTTGTTCTCCGTGATGGATTGGCCGTTCAATGGTTTGTTAACGATATGTCAATGAATTTTTTAATAATCTTGTCGTCCAATAATGGTGATGATTTCTATTTGATCACCATTGATATTGTAATAAATAGTATCAACTCCACAAACGCAATATCTCTGGGCATTTTTATAATTCAAAACAACCGGAAACAATAAAGGATTAGTTGCAATTTTGTTAAAACATTCAAACAACATATCATAATATTTAGTGGCTTGTTGCAAACCAAATCTATTCAGGCCATATTCAAATATCCGAACAATATCTGCTTCCGCCTCATTAGTAAGCTTGTATTTATACATTTAATCGACCTTTGATCTCTGCTAAAAGTTCTTCTTTTGTTTTTGCGCTAAAACCACTTTTAAGCCCTCGGTCTATTTTCATTTGTACATAGTTATGGTAATCATCCCGTTCTCGTGCTTGCTTGATCAAATAATTTACTGCTTCACTTTTGCTGGTGAATTCTTCCTTTTGAACTTGTTGTTTTAGCCATTCATCATTTTGATTGGCCAATGTGATGCTCTGACGTGCCATAATTAAATCTATTAAATGGTGTAAATATACACCATTAAGTTTTGTGCTTGATCAATTTATCAAGAAATTAGGCACAATCCATCTTTCAGGGACGTTTTCCTAAATGTTATACGTAAACGGCGATAGGGTTGAGAGGTTATATAGTTATGTCTTCATGCAATCAAATACCATTCATCATTCATAACTTGATAACCTAGCAGCTGTGCTGCGACATCGCTTGGTAGCAGATCGGTTCCGGTGACACCGTTATGAAGATACGCTTTTAGTTCAGGAGCTAGCCCCTGCCTACAGAGAACCTCCTGAACGGTTTCGGAATGGCCAAAAACCAAAAAAGCCTCCAACTTGCGTTGAAGGCTTTTTGCGGTCCGGACGGGACTCGAACCCGCGACCCCCTGCGTGACAGGCAGGTATTCTAACCAACTGAACTACCGAACCAATTTTTTATCAGACTTTGATAAAATTTACGATTTTTTTGTTTTTTCAAAAATCGCTCTCTTTTCAAAGCCTCTGTTCTTGTTTCATACTCTTCATAGTAAACCAACTTCCAAGGTGTCTTTTTACTTGTATACTTCGACAATCCTGTATTGTGATATTCCAATCTTTTGGTCAAATCAGAAGATTGACCAATATAAAAGGTGCTATCCCGTTCACTCTCAAGAATATAAACAAAAAACATGTTAAGAACATATTTGCTTTCTACAGGCAGTCCCGAGTACTCGGGATAACCAACTGAACTACCGAACCGTGGCGTAAAGCGAGTGCAAATATACACCGCTTATTTAATTGCGCAAACAAATTTAGGTAAAAAATGGTGGCCTCTATAGAAATTTTCGGCGCTCCGTAAGATAGGTGTTCATAACCCTCGAGAAATCAGCGTGTATATCAACTTCCACATAATTGATCTTGTACTGGGCACAACCCATTTTTATTTTTTCCTTGTAAGCATTGACTTCCTTTTGGTATTCATCCCTTACCGTATCCGCATATAGGTCGATCTGCTGCCCGGTCTCCACATCCACGAACCGTTTGGGCACATTCCCAAAATTAAAGTCCAGCTCGGTATCCCTATCCAATAGATGGAAGAGCACCACCTCGTGCTTGTTATACTTTAAGTGTCGCAGTGCATCCAAAAGCCTGTCATCGTCCGTGCTCGGCTGAAACATATCGGTAAACAAAAAAATAAGGCTCCTGCGTTTTATCTTTTCGGCGATCTGGTGCAGGTAGGTGTAGGTTTCCGTTCCCTGTGCGGCGTGTTCGGCCCGACTTATTTCACTGAGTTTGGAGAGCAACATATGGTGGTGGCGCTCACTTCCCTTTTCGGGGGCATAATAGCTATAGGAGTCTGCATATATACTTAGGCCCACCGCATCCCGTTGTCTTTTAAGGATGTTCATGAGGGCAGCTATGGCAAGCACCCCAAAACCGATCTTGTTAAGGTTGCCCAAAGCCATTCCTTTTAGCTGCGGATAGTACATGGAAGCGGAATTGTCCAAGATCATATGGCACCTGAGATTGGTCTCCTCCTCATAACGTTTGGTGTAGAGTTTGTCCGTTCTGGCAAAAAGTTTCCAATCCATATGTTTGGTACTTTCTCCCTTGTTATAGATCTTGTGCTCCGCAAATTCGGCCGAAAACCCGTGAAAGGGACTTTTATGGATGCCACTGATAAACCCTTCCACTACTTGTTGCGCCAAGAGTTCCAGATTTGGGAAAAGGGAAGCATTATGTAATTCCGATGTTGGGTCCATAGTATGACATCTAAGATAGCCAAGATTCCCAAGCCGATAAAATACATTGGTGCAAAATCGCTAAAATAATAGGGCCCGGAATTTTCCGGGCCCTATTATTTGCTCACTAAGTGAGATTTATTATGCTCCGACGCTTGAGTCGGAATGTTACTTGGGTTTTCCTCCATATGCCTCGGGAGGTTGATTCGACAATTTTGATCAAAAAGTATTATGCTTACAATACCGCATCAATGGCATCGGTGTACACTTTTTTGGGGGATACCCCAACTTGTCTGTTAACAATTTCCCCATTTTTAAAGACCAATACGGTAGGAATGTTCCTCACCCCGTATTTGGCAGCAAACTCTTGGTTGGCATCCACGTCTACTTTACCTACTACAGCTTTCCCTTCGTACTCACTGCTGACCTCATCGATAATGGGACCGACCATTCTACACGGACCGCACCATGCTGCCCAAAAATCGACCACTACCGGTTTATCGCTTTTCAAAACTACCTCGTCAAAAGTAGCATCTGTTATTTCTAATGCCATGTCTGTTGTATTTAATAATTATGCAAATTTAGTCAATTATTTTGCCTTTTCCTTACTAACGTTATATTCGTTTTGCCTATTGTGCCATTGGGTTAATTTATTCTCCGTTTGGGACTTTCCCGTGTTAGGTGCTCAGCACCTGTTGTTTGGCCATGGTCTTAGTTCAGTTTATAGACCAGGTCGTTCCTTTCCAGTTCGGTCAGGAGTTCCGTAGAGATCTGTACCTTCTGTTTCCTACAGGAAAGGTTTATCTTGATTTCTTCCTCCATACCATAAATGGTAAAACTCAGCGGATGGCTTCCCTTGTGTACGCCAATGGTTTCCTTTAACTGGTAGATCTGTTCTTCCCCAAGTCGGTCTATATCCAGTTTAATGGTAAGCTTTCGGGCAAAGGTCTCCATAACGTCCTGTAACATCATTACTTGGTTGAACTGCAAACGGGGGTCCCCCTTCTTGCCAGTATCCCTATTTACCCATCCTTCCCGAACGAATACCTTGCAATAGGCAAAGGAATTGATCATAAGGAAATGCCGATATTTTAAATACTCTTCCCCAAAGATCCGAAACTCATATGAATCTGTATAATCTTCCAGTACAAATGAGGCCCAGCCCTTCCCGTTCTTGGAGATGCGGTGCTGCACATCGGAGATTACCCCTGCCATGGAGAGCTCCCTGTTAATATAATCGCCCATTTGGTGAAGGGCGGAGACGCTTGCATTGCAAAACGAGGTTATCTCGGTCTTAAAATCGTCCAAAGGATGTCCTGAAATATAGATGCCGACCACTTCCTTTTCCCGTCTCAATTTCTCCATGGTCCCCCATTCGCTGCAAGGGGGAACCACCGGTTCGGGAATCTGTACCTCGCTGGCATCGCCGAACAGGCTAACTTGGGACGAATTTTCACTTTCCTGAAACTTGGCGCCGTATTTCATCACCTTTTCCAAAAAGGTGATCCCGTCCCCGTCATCATGGAAGTATTGGGCCCGGTGCGTATTGCCAAAAGAATCGAAGCCCCCCGCCAATGCCAGGTTTTCAAAGGCCTTTTTATTGGCAGCCCTAAGGTCTATTCTTTTGGTAAGGTCAAAGACCGATTTAAAACGGCCGTCCTTTTTTCTATTTTCCACTATGGTTTCCACTGCCCCCCGGCCCACTCCCTTTATGGCGCCCATTCCAAAGCGCACCGCATTCTGTTCGTTTACTGCAAACTTGTAATAGGATTCGTTAACATCGGGCCCCAAAACCTGAAGGCCCATCCGTTTGCACTCCTCCATAAAAAAGGTCACCTGTTTTATGTCGTTCATGTTGTTGGACAGTACCGCCGCCATATACTCGGCAGGGTAGTGGGCCTTAAGATAGGCGGTCTGATAGGCGATATATGCGTAACAGGTAGAGTGGCTCTTGTTAAAGGCATAGGAAGCAAAGGCCTCCCAATCCTTCCATATCTTCTCCAATACGGAACGGGGATGCCCTTTTTTTTCGCCACCATCCAAAAATTGCGGTTTCAGTTTTTCCAGAAGGGCAAAAATCTTTTTTCCCATGGCCTTTCGCAGCACATCGGCATCGCCCTTGGAGAAGCCCGCCAGCTTCTGGGACAGGAGCATCACCTGTTCCTGGTAGACGGTGATCCCATAGGTTTCCTTAAGGTATTCCTCCATGTCGGCCAGGTCGTAACTTATCTCCTCCCTGCCGTGCTTGCGGGCGATAAAACTGGGGATATATTCCATGGGGCCCGGCCTGTAGAGGGCGTTCATGGCGATCAGATCGTCAAAGACCGTGGGCTTAAGGTCTTTCATGTGTTTTTGCATTCCCACGGATTCGTATTGGAAGACGCCTACCGTATCCCCACGTTGGAATAGTTCATAGGTCTTTTCATCATCCAATGGAAAATCGTCCGGTACCAGATCCAATCCGTGCCTTGCCTTTACGATCTTAACGGTGTCCTTTATCAGGGTAAGGGTCTTTAGGCCCAGAAAATCCATTTTCAACAACCCTGCACTTTCCACTACGGAATTGTCGAACTGGGTAACGTACAGGTCGGAATCCTTGGCGGTGGCCACCGGTACGAATTTGGTAATGTCATCCGGGGTTATGATCACCCCGCACGCATGTATGCCTGTATTCCGGAGCGATCCTTCCAGGATACGGGCCATTTTGAGCGTCCTTCCTTCCAGGTCGTCCCCGTCGGCAATGTTCAGCAGTTCGTTTACCTTTTCCAATTCTTCAGAACGGAACCGCTTTTTGAGTTCCGCTTCGCCCACTCCAAAGATTTTGTCCAATTTGGACATGGTAGGTATCAATTTGGCAATCCGATCGGCATCCCCCAGCGGCAGGTCCAAAACCCTGGCGGTATCCCTGATGGAGGACTTTGCGGCCATGGTACCATATGTGATGATCTGGGCCACTTGATTGGCCCCGTATTTTTTGATAACATACTCCATGACCCTGCCCCGGCCCTCATCGTCAAAGTCGATATCGATATCGGGCATGGAAACTCGGTCGGGATTTAGGAAACGCTCAAAAAGCAGGTCGTACTTTAAAGGGTCTATATTGGTGATCTTAAGGCAATACGCCACCACAGAACCTGCTGCGGATCCACGGCCCGGACCTACTGAAACATCCATGTTGCGGGCTTCGCGTATAAAGTCCTCCACAATCAAAAAATAACCGGGATACCCAGAATTTTCGATGGTCTGCAGCTCAAAATCCAGCCGTTCCCTAATTTCATCGGTCAGGGTTTCATATCGTTTTTTGGCCCCTTCGTAGGTAATATGCCTTAAGTAGGCATTTTCGCCCCGCTTGCCGCCATCAATATTGTCCTCGGCCACCTTAAATTCCTCGGGGATGCTAAATTTGGGCAAGAGCACGTCCCGGGCAAGTTCAAAAGGTTCAATTTTGTCCACGATCTGCTGAACGTTCAGAATGGATTCAGGAAGGTCTTTAAAAAGTTCCTTCATCTGCTCTGAAGATTTAAAGTAGTATTCCTGATTGGGCAGTCCGTACCTATATCCACGTCCCCGGCCTATGGGAGTAGCCTGTTTTTCGCCGTCCTTTACGCACAATAGTACATCGTGTGCCTCGGCATCCTCTTTGGAACAGTAGTAAATATTGTTGGTGGCGACCAGTGGAACCCCATGTTTTTCTGAGAAAGAGACCAAGACTTGGTTCACCCTGTCCTCATCCTCCTGTCCGTGCCGTATCAGCTCTATGTATAGGTCGTCGCCAAACTGTTGCTTCCACCAGAGCAGGGCTTCCTCGGACTGGTTTTCGCCCACGTTCAGTATCTTTCCGGGTACCTCGCCATACAGGTTTCCCGTAAGTACGATGATATCTTCCTTGTACCGGGCCACAATTTCCTTATCTATCCTAGGAACGTAGTAAAACCCATCGGTATAGGCAAGCGATGACATTTTGGCCAGGTTGTGGTAGCCGTTTTTGTTTTTGGCCAGCAGCACTATCTGGTAGCCATAATCCTTAACATTTTTGTTCCTGTGGTCTTCGCAAACAAAAAATTCGCAGCCAAGTATCGGTTTTATTTCCTGTTCTGTGGCCGGCTCCCCTTTTGCCAATGCCTCGGCATTTTTGGCCTTAATAGCCGCGTTCTGGGCCTTTACCTCCTTCACGAAATGGAAGGCCCCCATCATATTTGCATGATCGGTAAGGGCCACTGCCGGCATTTTATCCTTGGCCGCGGCGCTTACAAGATCCTTTATATTGATGGTGGACTGTAGGACCGAGAATTGCGAATGGTTGTGCAAATGGGAAAAAGGGGCATCGGAAAGGCTTTTCAGGTTTTCCTTTATCTCTTCCGTGGAAATGGTAGCGGTATCCTTTTCCCAGAGGGCGTCCGCAATTTTTTTGGAGGCTTTTTTAAGGTTTATGTGCTTTAGGCCTATTAACTGGATCTCCTTCGGATTGGCTTCCGAGAAATTTCTAAAATAATCAGGGGCCACGTCCAATTGGTCGGTGCTGTATTGCTGTCTGCGGACCAATTCCAAAAAGCATCGGGTGGTAGCCTCCACATCCGCGGTGGCATTGTGCGCCTCCCCAAAGGGCTCCCCAAAAAGATGTTGGTGCAGCTCGGTAAGGGTGGGCAATTTAAATTTGCCGCCCCTTCCGCCCGGAATTTGGCACAGCAGGGCCGTTTCTTCCGTACAGGTATCAAGGACGGGAAGCTGTTGCAAAGGGTTTTCCACTTGGAGTCGGTGAAACTCGGCCTCCATAATATTGAGATCGAACCCAACGTTCTGCCCCACCACGAACTTGGTCTTGGAGAGGGCAATATTGAATTTTTCCAAAACCTCCGAAAGGGGAACCCCTTTTTCCTGCGCCAGTTCAGTGGATATTCCATGGATCTGCTCGGCATCATAGGGAATATTGAATCCGTCCGGGCGAACCAAATAGTCTTGGTGTTCCATAAGCCGACCCATGGAATCGTGCAATTGCCACGCGATCTGTATACAGCGCGGCCAATTGTCGGTGTCCGTTATAGGGGCATCCCATCGTTTGGGCAGTCCGGTGGTTTCCGTATCAAAAATAAGGTACATAGGCAGGTTCGGTAGCGTGAAAATGTGGGTATAAAAGTACGGAAATATGGGAGGTTGTTAAAATCTTGTTTTTAGTAGTTATCAACTTTATGGAATACCAATATGGTCTTGATTTTTCTTATTGAATTCATGTCCGGTAGACCAAAGAATGGAAGGTATTGAAATTTGAAGGCGATAACACTTTCCAAAGAGCGCTACCTATTGTAGTAAGATTGCAAAAACGGTCGAATATTTTAATGAACTAAATTAGCGGCCTTATATTTCCAAATAATTAAAATAGATCTTGTATATTTGCGCCCGCTTAGGTAGGACCGGGCGATAAAAGAATTAATAACCATGGGTCGGGCACCCTACAAATTAATGTGATATGCCAGTAAAGATTAGATTACAGAGACACGGTAAAAAAGGCAAACCTTTCTATTGGGTGGTCGCTGCCGATTCACGTGCAAAAAGGGACGGTAAATTTTTGGAAAAATTGGGCATCTACAATCCCAATACCAATCCAGCTACCATTGAGCTCAATGTTGACAATTCCGTAAAGTGGTTGCATAACGGGGCCCAGCCTACCGAAACCGCAAAAAGGATCCTTTCCTATAAAGGAGTGCTCTTAAAACACCATTTGGCCGGTGGGGTCAGAAAGGGAGCGTTGACCGAAGAACAAGCCGAAGAAAAATTCAACGCTTGGTTGGAAGAGAAGCAAGCCATTATCTCCAATAAAGTAGGCGGTCTTGATAAGGCCAAGGAAGAGGCAAGGGCGAAAGCTTTGGAAGCCGAAAAGGCGGTAAATGAAAAGCGTGCCGCCGATGCTGCCGCTGCACTTGCTCCCGCAGAAGAAGTTGCCGAAGCACCCGAAGAGGAGGAGGCCACTGCTGTAGCGGAAGAAACTTCCACTGAGGAAACCCCGGCTACGGAAGAAGAAAAGTAAGCCAACGAACGATATGACAAAGGAAGAGTGTTTCTACCTGGGGAAAATCGTTTCAAAATATAGTTATAAGGGGGAGGTATTGGTAAAAATCGATGCCGATGAACCCGAAATCTACGAAAATATGGAATCAGTGTTCGTTTCTTTGGGAAACAACCTGGTTCCATTTTTTATTGATATGTGCCTCTTGCACAAATCAAGTCTACTGCGTATCAGGTTCGAGGAAGTACAGGATGAATCTGCCGCAGATAATATCATGGGTTCCGAACTGTACCTGCCGTTAAAATTCCTTCCCAAACTTACCGGAAACAAATTTTATTACCATGAGATCATCGGGTTCTCCATACAGGACGATGTGCACGGCAATATCGGTACCGTTCAGGGCGTGAACGATACTACTTCCCAAGCGCTTTTCATCGTAAAAAAAGGCGATAAGGAACTGTTGATTCCCATTAACGATGATATCATTACCAAGGTCGATAGGGAAAACAGCACCATCTATGTTACAACTCCCGATGGGCTGGTAGACCTTTACCTTAACCCTTTCTAAAATCCCGATCAGCCAAGGAACACCCATATCTATGTCCCAGAGCCCCTTTCAGTTTAAACAGTTTACGGTGGAACAGGACCAATGTGCCATGAAAATAGGTACGGATGGGGTGCTATTGGGCGCATGGTGCCCATTGCGCAATAGACCGTATTCCATACTGGATATCGGGGCGGGGACCGGACTTATTGCCCTTATGCTGGCGCAGCGTTCCGATGCCGAAATGGTGGACGCCCTGGAGATCGATTCCCTGGCATATGAACAATGCGTGGACAATTTTGAAAGTTCCCCCTGGGCCGATCGTCTCTTTTGCTACCATGCCGGATTGGACGAATTTGTGGAGGAGATGGAATCGGAATACGATTTGATCGTTTCCAATCCGCCCTTCCATTCCGAAATCGTTTCAAGTGGCGATCTTGCCCGTGACAATGCCCGGCAGAACCAAAGCCTTCCCTTTGCGGAGCTTTTGGACGGGGTATCCAAATTACTGTCCGATGAGGGTTATTTTTCCACCATTATTCCATTTAAAGAGGAACCTGCCTTTTTACAATTGGCCGCAAGTTTCAATCTTTTCCCCAATAAGATCGTTAGGGTAAAGGGGAATCCTACCGCCGAGGTAAAACGCAGCCTGCTCGAATTTTCTTTCACAAATTCCGATCCTGTTACTTCCGAACTGATCATAGAACAGGAGCGTCATGTGTATACGGAACAATACACCGCCCTTACCAAAGATTTCTATTTAAAAATGTAACAATACCCTTTTGCATTGTTGTATTTTAAACAGTGCCAATTATTTGATTACTTTTGTAGGGTTGCCCGAAGGCCTTGGTGTCTATATTGGTGACATCGGTTAAACATTGATAAAATTAGTGCCTTATGAGACCAGACCTTTTTGAAGCGCCGGATTATTACCAATTGGACGATCTGTTTTCGGAAGAACATAAATTGGTGCGCGATGCTGCCCGCCAATGGGTAAAAAGGGATGTTTCCCCCATTATTGAAGAGTATGCCCAAAGAGCCGAATTTCCCAAACAACTGATCAAGGGATTGGCAGAAATTGGAGCTTTTGGCCCCTATATACCTGTGGAATACGGCGGGGCAGGCTTGGACCATATCAGTTACGGACTCATAATGCAGGAAATCGAAAGGGGCGACAGTGGGGTCCGTTCAACCGCGTCCGTACAGTCTTCCTTGGTCATGTACCCCATTTTTGCGTACGGGTCGGAGGAACAGCGTACAAAATACCTCCCCAAATTGGCCTCTGGGGAATGGATGGGGTGTTTTGGGCTTACCGAGCCCAACCATGGTTCCAATCCCAGCGGAATGGAAACCAAGTTCAAGGATATGGGCGACCATTACCTTTTGAACGGGGCAAAACTTTGGATCTCCAATTCCCCTTTCGCCGATATTGCCGTTGTCTGGGCAAAAAATGAGGAGGGAAGGATACACGGGCTGATCGTGGAGAGGGGAATGGAAGGTTTCTCCACACCCGAGACCCATAACAAATGGTCGCTTAGGGCCTCGGCCACTGGAGAGCTGATATTTGACAACGTAAAGGTGCCCAAGGAAAACCTTCTACGGGGCAAAAATGGATTGGGCGCACCCCTAGGCTGTTTGGACTCTGCCCGATACGGTATCGCATGGGGCGCCATTGGGGCGGCCATGGACTGTTACGATACCGCGCTCCGTTATGCGAAGGAACGTATCCAATTTGGAAAACCCATTGCCGCTACACAGTTGCAGCAAAAAAAATTGGCGGAGATGATCACCGAGATCACCAAGGCCCAGTTGCTTGCCTTTCGTCTGGGACAGTTAAAAAATGGGGGAAAGGCTACCTCGGCACAGATTTCCATGGCCAAACGAAATAATGTCGAGATGGCCATCAAAATTGCCCGAGAGGCAAGACAGGTACTCGGGGGTATGGGCATTACTGGCGATTACAGCATCATGCGCCATATGATGAACCTCGAAAGTGTCATTACATATGAGGGCACCCACGACATCCATTTATTGATAACAGGGGCCGATATAACCGGATTGCCCGCCTTCCAATAAAAATGGCCGGGAATACTTTTCCCGGCCATCCATCCAGTATGATTTCCTGTAAAAGATTTTTTCTAGGCAGAATTCCTACTGGCATTTATATTTCCGTATAGGGAGCGCGTAACGATCTTTTCGTACAGTTCCTTAAAGGGGGCATCCTGTCCTATCTTTTGAAGTGCATATTGTTGGATTACCAATAAGGGAAGCACTATTGTTTCCCTTATTTTTATGGATTCCCTAGAAATGGCCTCTTCTTCCATCAGGACACGGAAGCCTGAGATCAATAAAAGCATTTCCTTGGTAAGTAGGTATTCCTGATGTAGAATGTTCCAGAACTCGCCGTATTCCGGATCTTCCTTCATATAACTGGTAAGCTCAAAATAACATTTGGAAAGCGACATCATACTGTTCAGCATAAGTGCCTTAAAAAAGGGCACTTCGGTAAACAATTTTTTAAGATCTTCCAGTCGCCCTTCTTCCTTTAATTGATGGAGGGCCGTACCGATGCCAAAATACCCGGGAACATTTTGTTTCAACTGGCTCCAAGATCCCACAAAGGAGATTGCCCTTAGATCGGTAAGCTCTAATTTTTTCTTATGCCCCCTTTTACCGGGCCTACTTCCTATATTGGCTTTTTGATAATATTTAAGGGTACTTTTGTTCTCCAGATAAGGGATGAACTTTTCATGGCCCTTTAGGGCGTCATATTTGGCAAAACTGATATCCGATAAGGATTCCAACAGTTCCCTGGAGCTTTCCGTGATAATATTCTCCTTCCCAAAAAGGTTGTTGGACAGGCCGGCAGTAAGCAATTGTTCGCAGTTGTGCTTAAAGAGCTCCTTTGTACCATAGTTACTGGTAATGGTCTGCCCCTGTATGGTCAGCTGAATTTCATTGTTGGCAATATCCTTTGTCTGGGCCGCATAGAAGCGATGTGTCTTTCCGCCGCCACGTGCCGGTGGTCCCCCGCGACCATCAAAGAAAATGGCCTTGATACCGTGTTGGTCACATACCTTGGAGAGGGTCTCCTTTGTCTTAAAGATGGACCAGTTGGCCTTTACATAGCCTCCATCCTTTGTGCCGTCCGAAAAACCCAACATAATGGTCTGCTTTTGGTTCCTTTGTTTGACATGGTCAAGGTATTCAGGGATTTTGAACAAGGCCTGCATCGTATTTTCGGAGGTGGCCATGCCGTGCATTGTCTCAAAAAGGGGCACAATATCAAAGGGTATGTTGTCCGCCTTCCATTTTCCGCACCAACGCAAGAGGCCGTAGACAAACAAAACGGAATGGATGTCCTCCGAATTGCTGATGGCATAACGGTTACATCCTTCCTCCCCGTTCTTATCTTGAATGGCCTGTAGCTGTGCGATATTGAGAATGGTATCCTTTACCAGATCGTCGGAAAAACGATCTGGGTCCACCTTCATTTTTTTATGTACCAGGGCCGCTACCAACTGTTCTTCGTCCAGTTCGTCCAACGATTCCCCTATAAGGCCATTATCCTTTAAGATCGCTTCCACGGTGGCCCTATGGACACTATGGTCCTGACGGATATCCAAGGTAGCGAAATGTGTCCTGAAAATCTTTACCTTATCGATCAGATGGTCCAAGTCCTTCAGGTAGAGCTGGTGGTACCGCTCGGCCAAGATGGCCCTGATCTCCAACAAGGGATCTAAAATATCCCTATAATCCAAAGTGCTGGAGGAATCGAACATGGTGATATATAATTTGTTCCTCAGGGCGTTCAGCCGTCCCTGTAGTTCCTTAAAGGTGAGTTTTTGCTGAAGCCCCTTAAGGTCGTGATAATAACACTTCATCAAGGTTGTGCGAAGTTCATCCGCCACATCATTGGTGATGGAAGCGGTCACAAAGGGGTTTCCATCCCGATCGCCACCGGGCCAAAAGCCCAGTTTCATGATATTATAGTTCCCAAAATTTTCGTCCCTGATATTTTCCTTGATGTAGGCATATAGGTTGCCTATGGCATCATAATAGACATCCCGGAGGATATGGATGATATTTTGGGCCTCTATCAGGGGGGTCGGCTTTGTGGCATTGATCAGGGAAGTCATTCCCAATTGCTGCAGTACCACATCTATTTCATTGATCTTATCGCCCAATATAAGCGTACGCAAGTTGGCAATGATGTCCAGTACCGCGGGGGTATAGAACTGGGTAGGATGTGCGGTAAGTACGATACGGGCACTAAAGGTGGAAAGCTTTTCCGATATTTCGTCCCAGCTCTTGTTTTTGTCCACCAACTGCACATAGTCCCTTATGGTAAGCGAGTTGCTGTGTTCCTGTAATTTGGGGAAGGCGGCATCCTCCACGCTGTCGTACAGTACAACTTGTCTTTCCACATACTGTATGATCCTGAACATAAAATCGATCCTATCCTTTTCAGAGTCGATATTGGCATAGTTCTGAAAAAAGGAATCCAATATCTCCACGGGATTCTTTCCCGACTTAAGGCCTTTTTGTGACTGGTCCAGGAGCAGGGGGATCAACATGCCTACGTTCTCTATATTTCTGTACGGTAAATTCAGGAATAGGCTGTTATAGATATTGAACTTGTTGTTTACCGATTTTTTAAATTCCGCTATTCTTTCCGACTGCTGCATATTATCTGTGGTTGTTTGTGCCCGTAGTTTCCCGAAGTGGTCGGGGGATGGGTTTTCGACCGTTAAATATCGGGATAATTCAAGAATCGGCGATACAATCTGCCAGCAAATAACAAAATATTTTGGGAGTACGTCAAAACTCACAACAAATGGCGTCCAAAATAATACCAAGCCATATTTTGGAGAAACGGCCCGATAAAAAAAATGATGGTCACAAAAAGCTAACTGGAATTGGTAGGGGGTCTTTACGTTGAAGTAAGGGTAACTAGGCCGCTTTTTCTTTTAGAAGATCAAAGCATGGACAACGGGAGCATCTTTTAGCTTCCGATTTTTGGTACTTTTCACAACACTTGGTCTTGCAGCCGCGGGGCGCTACCGGGGCAAGTAGGTCCCTTTGCACTTTTTTAAGAAGCTTTTTCAGCTCTTTGGCCTGTTTTTTTTCCTGTTTTTTCCTGTTGCCCACGTTGTACCCTGATTAGGAGTGCCAAAAATAACTATTTGGAATAAATCTAAATAGAAAAATGTGTTAAATGTTCCTTCTTACCTTAGAAATGTACCGTAATGCCCATTTGGCCTGGGGCAATGGACAGGTCCCAACTGAGCTTTTTATCCTGCGGATCATTGTACTTTTCGTCATATTTGGCATCCAGATATCTATCAATGGACTCCACGGTAAAGATGCTAATGGCAACTCCCAAAGCCACATCGCTCAACCAATGTTGTCCGTCCCAAATTCGGGATACACCGGGAATCAGCCCCACTACATAGATACCCGATTTTACCCATGGATTTTTAAACTGTTTTCCAATGGCGTACGCATTTGTAAATGCAAGCATGGCATGTCCCGAAGGAAAGGAATGATAGTTTCTATCGGAATTGAAAGGATCAAAATAGGCCTTCCCCTGGTTTGCTACGGGACGGGCCCTTCCCACCAAGGATTTTGTAAGCTGCTGAAGAACGCCCACGGAGGTGGCGGATGCGATCAGCAGAACACCTGTCCTCCTCAATTTTTCATTGTGTGTAAAAAGTCCTGTAAGGTAGACCCCGGAGGTTGCCAGATAATTGTATTGCGGCGCCCCATAAACTTCCCCATATTCCTTCACCAAATCCGGAATATGCGCTTCCGTATCCCTTATAATATCGGAGGTCTGTACATCAAAAAGATATACTGCCCCGACCCCTGCCGCTACCCCTCCCAATTGAAGCCATTGCTTTCCCTGCCACTGAAGTGGCCGGGTGTAGGAGTATCCGACACTTTTAAATATATTCCCGAAATCATAGGTAAACAAGTCCCAAGTGCTCTCCTTTGCATCTGCGGAAACCACCGTTTGCCCTGTTGAAGTAATGGTAAAAAGAATTGGGATCAAGAATAGGAACTGCTTCATCTGGGAATTAAGTTGATTTGCAAAAATACAATTCTTTTGCCACCCGAAACGTATTGGCATGGGCCTCCACTAGAATTTTTAGATCTTTGCTGTATCCACCTCCCATGGAACACTGCACGGGAATTCCAAGGTCCCTACAGTTTTCCAATACCAAACGGTCCCTTTTCCTACAACCGTCCAAAGTCAGGGAAAGGGTTCCCAAGCGATCGCTCTCCAATACGTCCGCACCACAGAGGTAAAAGACAAAATCAGGGGCCACCCTTTCCAGAAGGGGGACAAGGGTATCGGCAAGGGTAGAAAGGTATTCGTTGTCACCGGTCCCTTTGGGAAGTCCTATATCAAAATCGGACCGCTCTTTTATATAGGGATAATTTCCTTCGCCGTGCATGGAAAATGTAAAGACGGAGGAATCGTCCCTGAATATTTCTGCGGTGCCATTGCCTTGGTGCACGTCCAGGTCTATCATCAATATTTTTTGTGCCAACCCTTCCGCTTGCAGATATTTTGCCCCTATTGCCTGGTCGTTCAACATACAAAAAGCCTCCCCATGGTCGGTAAAAGCGTGATGGGTACCCCCGGCAATGTTCATGGAAATCCCATCTTCTAGGGCATAGGAACAACATTTAAGGGTGCCGTCCACAATGATGCGTTCCCTTCGTACCAATGCCCTACTTAAGGGAAAACCAATTTTCCTGGCGTGTTTGGGCGAAATTTTCAGGTTTAGGAGGTCATAAAAATATTCTGGATCATGTACGGCAACAATATATTTGTCATTAGGGATTTCCGGTTCAAAAAACTGGGACGGAAGACAGCACCGCTCACTTATCAATTGTTGTGGCAATAAAGTATATTTTTCCATCGGGAAGCGGTGTCCCAAGGAGAGGGGATGGTCATAAATAGGATGATGGGCAATTTTGAACATGGCCGATTTTGGTTATTTGTTGGTCCACCCCATTTACACTTATTGCTTATGCAGGGCCAGTTGGATACGTTTCCGATCCACATCCAAATTAAGGACCTTTACCATCAGCTGTTGGTGGAGCTGTACATGATCGTTTACATCCTTTACAAAGGTGTCGGAAAGATTGGAGATATGTATGAGCCCACTTTCCTTGATGCCCACATCAACAAAGCAACCAAAATTGGTGATATTGTTCACGATTCCCGGTAACAATTGTCCCTCCCTTAAATCGTGGATCGACTTAATGTTGGGATCGAAGGAGAATACTTTTGCTTTTGCCCGATGGTCCAATCCCGGTTTTTCCAGTTCCTTTAGAATGTCTTTAAGGGTAGGAAGTCCCACTTCTTCGGTCACATAATTTTTGGGATCGATCTGCTGTAATTGTTTTTGGTCCCCGATGAGGGCTGTAATGGGTATTCCCCGATCCTTTGTCATCCGTTCCACAATGGCATAACTTTCGGGATGAACGGCAGAATCGTCCAAGGGATTTTTTGGCTGTTTTATACGAAGAAAGGCGGCTGCCTGTTCAAATGCCTTTCCACCCAAACGCGGTACTTTTTTTATGGCCGTCCGACTTTGAAAAGGGCCATTTTCATTTCTATGGGCCACAATGTTTTCGGCCAATTTTGGACCGATTCCGGATACATAGGAGAGCAGGGAAGTACTTGCGGTGTTGATATTGACCCCTACCGAATTGACACAGCTTTCGACCACCATATCCAAGGAAGCCTTTAACTTGACCTGATCTACGTCATGCTGATATTGTCCCACCCCTATGGATTTAGCGTCTATTTTTACCAGTTCCGCCAAGGGATCTGCCAGTCGCCGTCCAATAGAAACGGCACCCCGTACCGTAACATCATAATGGGGAAATTCGTCCCGAGCCAATTTGGAGGCGGAGTAGATGGAAGCCCCGGCCTCGCTCACCACAAACACCTCTATCGGATTTTTAAAATGGATTCGTTTGACCAACCGCTCCGTTTCCCGGGAAGCGGTTCCGTTCCCGATGGCAATCGCCTCGATCTTATGGGCATCGGCCAGGGAACTTATTTTTTTCATGGCCCCGCTAGCATCATTTTGGGGTGGGTGCGGGTAAATGGTTTCATTGTGCTCCAGATCGCCCTGGGCATTTAGGCATACCAATTTACAACCGGTCCTGAACCCTGGGTCGATGGCCATTATCTTTTTTTCTCCCAATGGCGCACCCAGCAACAGTTGCTTTAGGTTGCCGGAGAAAACCTTAATGGCCGCATCGTCCGCTCTTTCTTTGGCGGCCCTTAATAGCTCGGTGGAAAGGGAGGGCAAAAGGAGCCGTTTGTAGGCATCCCGTATAGCTTCCTTTATCTGTTCGGTACTGGAATTGTTGGATTTAAGGATACGATCTTCCATTTTGGCAATGGCCCTTTCATCGTCGATCGTTATTTTTAGTCGGACAACTCCTTCCAGCTCGGCGCGGAGGATGGCCAATAAGCGATGGGACGGACATCTGGCCAAGGGTTCGGTCCAATCAAAATAATCCCTATATTTCTGCGCTTTTTCATCTTCCTTTTTTGTGCCGACCACTTTTGTGGATAATTCGGCAAAGCGCTCCAACTGCTGTCGGAGCATATTTCGTATATCGGTCCGTTCGTTTACCCATTCCGAAATGATGTGTCGCGCTCCTTCCAGGGCATCCCCGATAGTGGGAACCTCATCGATAACGTATTGCTGCGCAAGGGCTTCCAGATCCCGTACATTTTGTGACATGATCATCTTTGCAAGTGGTTCCAGACCGTTGTTCCGGGCCGTTTCCGCTTTTGTCTTCCGGCTTTTCTTATAGGGAAGGTACAGGTCTTCCAAGGTAATAAGGTCCGGGGCCGCCCCAATTTTCTGTTGAAGCTCTTCTGTCAGTACGCCTTGTTCATCCAAAGCCTTCAGAATGCTGCCCTTTCTTTTTTCGAGTGCTTCAAATAGGGCCTTGTACAGTACAATGTCGCCGATCTGCACTTCGTCCAAATTGCCCGTTCGCTCCTTACGGTATCTGGAGATAAAGGGTACGGTACAATCCTCGTTCAACAGGCTTACGGTATTCTCGATACTTTTTATGGGGAGTTGTGTAAATTTGGCAATAAAGGGTATGAGTTGCATTCGTGATGATTAAATAGGATTAGCTGCTGCAATCGATGGTAACCAAAAAGAATCCATGATTACGGCAATTTGGGCATAGTTGGTTACGGGGAAAATTTAATGGATATCCATTTAATTGATGGATTGTCCGTTCCCAACTCCCTCAGTGTCCGGATTCAAAAACACCAGGTTGCCTTGGGCATCTTCCGTCATAAGGATCATTCCCTCACTGCTCACGCCACGTAGGTCACGGGGCGCCAAGTTAATTAGGACAGTTACTTTTTTCCCTATCACCTCTTCTGGGGCGAAGCTTTCGGCTATACCCGAGACTATGGTGCGTACATCCAGGCCCGTATCGACCTTTAGCACCAATAATTTCTTGGCTTTTGGCATTTTCTCGGCGGCGGTGATCGTACCTACCCTCATATCCAATTTGGCGAAATCATCAAAGGTGATGGTGTCTTTTTGCGCCATTGTTACCTTGTTTATTTGTTCGTTTTCTTTTTTTGTGGCTTCCAGTTTATCCAGTTGGTTTTGGATCGTATCGTCCTCTATCTTTCCAAAGAGCAGGGAGCCCTCCCCGATCTGATGGGCGGGGGCCAATAATTGGTCCTTTTCGGCGACCGAGTCCCACGTTGGCGCTGTATGTAGGGCCAGCATTTTTTTGAGCCTTCCCGAAGTAAAAGGGAGAAAAGGTTCCGCCAGGATAGCAAGGGCGGTCGCTATCTGTAGGGCAACGTGCATAATGGTGGCCACCCGTTCCCCATCTTGTTTTACAACCTTCCAAGGTTCTTCATCTGCAAGGTATTTATTCCCTAAGCGTGCCAAATTCATCAACTCCTGACTGGCTTCCCGGAACCGGTACCGCTCAATGGAACCGGCAATGGATTGCGGATATTTTTTGAGTTCTGCCAATGTCGCCAAGTCCACTTGTGAGAGTGTATTTGGAGCGGGGACCATACCCTGATAATATTTATTGGTAAGGACCACCACCCTATTGATAAAATTTCCAAAAATGGCCACTAGTTCGTTATTGTTCTTTGCCTGTAGGTCCTTCCAAGTAAAATCGTTATCCTTTGTCTCCGGGGCATTGGCGGTAAGGGTATACCTCAGGACATCCTGCATCCCGGGAAAATCCACCAAATATTCATGCAGCCAGACCGCCCAGTTTTTGGAAGTGGACAATTTGTTGCCCTCCAAATTCAAAAACTCGTTTGCGGGCACATTTTCCGGTAAAATATAATCGCCATGTGCCTTTAGCATACTCGGAAAGATGATGCAATGGAAAACAATGTTGTCCTTGCCGATAAAGTGGACCATTTTGGTGTCGGCCGACTTCCAATAAGGTTCCCAGTCCTTTCCCTCCCTTGCGGCCCATTCCTTGGTAGAGGAGATATAACCAATAGGGGCGTCAAACCATACGTAGAGGACCTTTCCTTCGGCACCTTCCAGGGGAACGGGAATGCCCCAGTCCAGATCACGGGTTACGGCTCGGGGTTTCAGGCCGTCATCCAACCAGGATTTACACTGGCCATATACATTGGATTTCCAGTCGGCCTTATGGCCCACCAAGATCCAATCGCGCAGGAATTTTTCATATCGTTCCAATGGCAGGAACCAGTGCTTGGTCTCCTTCATGGTGGGGGCCGCTCCCGAAATGGTGGATTTGGGTTCTATTAGGTCCGTGGCGTTCAAGGTGGATCCACAGTTTTCACATTGGTCCCCGTAGGCCTCTTTGTGGCCGCATTTGGGACAGGTGCCGATTACAAAACGGTCCGCCAAAAATTGTTTTGCCTCGGGGTCGTACAATTGTTCGGTCACCTCTTCCACAAAATCCCCTTTTTTGTAGAGGTTCAGGAAAAAATCCGATGCGGTTTCATGGTGTATTTGGGCTGAGGTCCGGGAATAATTGTCAAAGGATATCCCAAAATCCTCGAACGATTTTTTAATGATCCCATGGTATTTGTCTATAACTTCCCTGGGTCCCACCCCTTCCTTCTTGGCTTTCATGGAGATGGCCACCCCGTGTTCATCACTGCCGCAGACAAATACCACATCCCTTCCCATCAAACGGAGGTAACGGGCGTAAATATCCGCGGGAACATAGACCCCTGCCAAATGGCCAATATGGATGGGGCCATTGGTATAGGGAAGTGCCGCGGTAATGGTGTATCTGGACGGATTGTCGTTTTCTTGGGACATCAAAATATAATTTGGGCACAAAAATAAAGATTTTTGTCAGTGCACCCTCTACAAAGGCCCAAAAAAGAAAGGCCTTCCGAGGGCCTTTCCGAACAATGTAAGGAAAAGGCGCCAACGAGAGGCCTTTATAGCGATTCTGTAGGTTAAGCCACTAATATTGATTTACTCATTTTTTGGTTCTGTACTTGGATCCTGTAGATATATTTACCCGTTGCGAGGTTATTGGGCATCCGATCGCGCACGTTTATTTCCGTAGAGCCCTCCATCATCATTTCATTGAAGACGGTGCCGAGGTTTTGGCCCAGTATATTGTAAAGTTGAATGTCGACATGGGCACTAAAGGGCATTTCCAAATAAATATGTGGGCTTTCCTTGGTGGGGTAAAAAGGGTTGTGTACGATGGCGTTCAACAGCTCTTGGGAAGGGTTTTCCCCTACGGGTGTCGGGATAGTGGGTTCCCCATCGTTGTATACGATATCCGGAAACTCCACGCCGCTGCAATTAAATCCCAGGTCAACGGGTAGGTAAGGGTGATCCAGCAAATGTTGTTCCACCAAGGGAATGGGAACGCACAGCCATTCCGCCAAAACGGTTGCATAGAGGTCCCTAAAGTCCATGGTGTATTCCAAATTGCCCCGGCCGTCGGGATCGTCCAAAGTAGGATGGTCGCCCACAAAAGCACTTCCATTAAGGCCCGAGCCAAAGAAGAGGGTAGGGGCCGCTTTTCCGTGATCCGTTCCAAAGGAACCGTTTTCAAAGATCCTTCGACCAAATTCCGAAAAGGTCATGCTCAACACTTTATCGTCCTGTTGGGTAAAGGCGAGGTCTTCGTAAAAGTTGTTCACCGCTATGGAGAGGTCGGTCATCAACCGCTCATGCGCCAAGGGCTGGTTTCCATGGGTATCAAAACCGCCCATGGAGATCATATACACCTTGGTGCCCAAATTTCCTTTGATCAAACGGGCCAAAAGGGCCAGTTGTCTTGCAAAACCATTTGTCTGATATTCCACTTGGTTCTGTCCACGTTCATAGGCCGCATGTATTATGCCGGAGTATTCATAAGTGGTGTTGGCCACGCCCCTCAGGAATTTTAATTGGTCTCCGTACATACAGCCATTGAAAAGGCTGTCCTCCAGCCCGTATACCACCCCCGATTCGGCTATTTGCTGCAATTGGTCCACATTGGAAGTTACAAAGGCATAATTTGTTTCCTCCCCTTGGAACACCAAGCTGCCGTACTGGCCGATCTGTATTGCCGCTGGCGCTGCGGGAGGGTTCATGAGGTAATCCGGGTACAGGTTTTCAAAGTGCCTTCCCATCCAACCGGTGTTTTCCCCACTGAAACCAGTGGTGGTAAGATCGGTGTTGGCAAAGATATCGGAGCCGGTAAAATGTGAAAGGCTCTGGTTTTCATAACCCACACCGTGCACGGCCTTGAACTGGCCTTCCGCCCATAGGGGCTGAAGGGACTTCATATAGGAAGGAACCCCAAAATCGTCCGTTAATTTCAAAATTTTACTTTCGGGGATGTAGATATTGGGTCTGGCATTGGCGTACGAATCGTATTGTGCGATGGGGATTACGGTACTTAGGCCGTCATTTCCCCCGGAAAGACGGATCAAAATAAGGATGTTATCGGTTTCAGCCATGCTGATGGCCGCAGTGAGCGGGGAGGGTGCCGAAGCGGTCAGGAAATTACTGCCCAGCATCATCGATCCCGAACCTGCTATTCCCAAGGCCTGAAGAAACGAACGTCTGCTCCAATATTTGTGTTCCAGATCATGGCCGTCATTTTTGTCCTTGTGGCAATGGATCGGAATAGGGTGGCTAGTGCACATGGTCGTAGGTTATTTAAGTTGATATTCGGGTTGTCTAACAAGATATTGGATCAAAAGGTACACTTGGAAAGGTGCCTGTGGCCAAATGGCCAACGTCCAGGATTCCTGGTTGCCGCCTGCATAATAGGCTTCGTCCACATCGCTCCTGAAGGTAGTGAACGCCCTTTCATATTCGGCTTCGTTCAATAGTCCTTTTGGAAGGATAAAGTCAATGATCGGCCTGGCAATCGTATCCGGGTCGCTGTTGGTAAGGCCATCGTTGCCTGTTATGCCCAGGGCAAATGTCCTGAACTGCTCTGGATCGTTCTGATAGAATACCTCCACAAGCGATTCCATGCCCAACCAGCGGCCGATCATAAAGTTGGTATTGATCCAGGTCCTGTTGCGTTGCCATCCTTCCACTTCGATGGGATCAAAAAGTTCTTGGCCCAGCATTCCGCTATAATTGATCATAGTTGCCAATGTAGAGGTGTCATAGGTGAAGCCGGTTTCCTTTAAAAAGTTCAGGAACAGGTCGAATGGGCTCTTAATAATGACCCCAATGGCTTCCTCGTCAAAAAAATGTTGACTTTTGAAGAGTTGGGAAAGAACGGGGGCTATTTCGAAATTATTGGAGATCATGGTACTGGCCATCCCTTGGATAATGGTCTGCGCATTTCCCGCGGCATCGTTCGAGTCGGGATGGACAAAAAATTCGTAGAGCTTTTTGCTGATGTACCCTGCGATCTCATTGGGGCGTTGTTCAAATAGAATGTCGATAACATCGTCGTATCCCCAATTCCCGGTCTGGCCCAGAATCGTTTTGGGACCTGGATCGAACTGGGTGGCATCATAGGTGATCTGGGTGCAACCGACCTCGCCCCGTTCCACATATCCGGTAAGGGCCTTGGCCGTTTCTATAATGTCCTGTTCCGTATAGCCGTTTCCTTCCCCTAGGGAAAATAGTTCATACAGCTCCCGGGCATAATTTTCATTGGGACTGTTCCGGACATTAAAGGCCCCGTCCAAATAGCGCAACATTGCACTGGTAAGCCCGATCTCATGTATAAAGGTCTTAAAATTACCCAAGGAATTGCGCTGAAGGCAATCGGTATAATGGTAAAGGAAGGAGCTACAATCATATACTTCGAGTTCGGTCACAAAATGGTTGCTCCAGAAAAAGCTCAACCGATCTCGGAGGGTATTGTCCAAAAGCGCTTGGGTATATGTTAACCGCCATTCGGAGTACTGTGAATTTTTAAGCGCATTCCGGGCCTCATCATCCTGAGGGTAGTCACTTTCGTTCCAATCGGCCCACGTGGGTGCCGGAAGGGCGGGAAGGGCCATTGCTTGGGAAATGAGGTTATCCACTAAGGAAGCGGCCGATTGCCCTGTGCCTTGGTCAACGGTCTCCTTGGGGGCACTAAATCCTAGACGCCTATACAAATGAGCCACTTTTACAGGGTCCAATGGGGCCGTATAGGGCGCCAAGCCAGAGGTGTTGCAGTTAATAAAGAATTCCATAGGTTGGTCCGTTAGTATTTAGGGTACGCTTTGGGGGATACTTCTAAACGATCGGTTTATTTTGAATCGTATCGGGGAATGGATTTTTTCGTTGTAATGCCCGTTAAATTACGTAGTTGGCGTAAATTGGAACGGTAAAATGCCGATATTTTCGACGAAATACACACTTTCTGTTATTTTAAATTGTTTATCATGGGAAAACACAACGAATTTGGGATGGAAGGAGAAACGTTCGCGGTGGAATATCTTCTTGGAAAGGGCTATAAAATTAGGCACCGTAACTATAGGTACCTCAAAGCGGAAATCGATATTATCGCTCAAAAGGATTCAGTTTTGGCCATTGTGGAAGTTAAATCGAGAAGTGGCCGTTTTATTGACCATTTGGCCGAGTTTGTGACGGAAGGGAAGAAGCGGTTATTGGTAATGGCGGCAGATCATTATGTGGCGGAAAGGGAATTGGATGTAGATGTACGGTTCGATATCATTACCATCCTCAAGGTCAACGGCATATTGGAAGTGGAACATTTGGAAGATGCATTTTATCATTTTTAAAAATTTGTTTTATTTATAACAATTTGTTATTTTTGCTCAGAGCAACCATAAAATGAACCTAAACGAAATGAAAACGATCTCATCAGTTGTAGAGGAGTACATTAAGAAGAAGCCCTTTCTACAGAGTGCCCTTGCCCAGGGCATTATCAACCTAACTTCCCTTTCCAGACTGGTCCGTCCAGAAATAGAGGAAGAGCTGGGAAAGGATATACGCAATGGCGCCATTGTAATGGCCTTAAAGCGCCTTTCGGATGATCTTGAATTTCGGGCAACCCATAAAATAATAAAGGTGCTCAAGAATATTGGGGAAATTACGGTGCGTTCCTCATTGACCGATTTTACATTTTTGGTTTCGGAATCCATTTTGGAAAACCAGACCTTATTGTTGAAAGAGGTTAACAAGAACAAGGATGTGTTCTACACCTCTTCACGGGGAGTGAACGAGATGAACATTGTGGTGAGCGATCTGCTGGACGAAACCGTGGAGCAACTTTTTAAAAACGAAAAATGTACCCAAAAGGCGGGCAACCTGTCTTCAATAACGGTTAAACTGCCCGCTGAGAACGTCTCCGTTCCCGGAATCTACTATTTCATTTTCCAGCGTTTGGCCTGGGAAGGGATCGTACTGTACGAAGTGATCTCTACCACCAACGAGTTTACCATCATCGTAAACGATGAGCAGGTGGATACGGCCTTTAGGACCATTAAGGACCTTAAAGCACTCTAACAAAACTATTTTATTCCAACGATCGACAGTAGGCTTTCCAAGTTTTCGGGCTTGGCAAGGATGTTTTTGTCCCCGTCCAATACGATAAAGGTGGGGGTACTATGGATATCATATAAGGTAACGTATTTATTATCCCATTTCCCGAGGGCGAGGGCATGATAAAAGTGGGGCATTTTTACCGTTTCCTTTTTCCAGTTTGTTTCCCCATCCTCCAACCCAATGGCCAATACCTTTGTTTTGGGAGCGTCTTTAAGTGCGGCGTACAATAAGGGCATTTCCTTTAAACAGTGTGGACACCCACTGCTCCAAAATGCCAGTACATAGGTTTCGGCCCTTTCCATTCCGCTCAATGTCCGTATTTTGCCGTTCTCCTTCCAACTGATTTCCGGGGCCGGGGCACCGATCCTGAGCCTGTTGTGTAGTTCGATTTTTTCTATTAGGGATCCTTCGCCACTTTTCAGGGCCATTGGATATAGATAGGTGCCATAGATATAATCAGCCAGATTTACCCTTTCCATTTCGTCTGCCACTTCCCATAACCGGTGGAAGAGGATGGTCCTGAATGGGGCATCCGCCGTTCTGGACCATGAATCGATATCGGCGAGGTTTTGCTGTATCTCCATTTCTGTATCCGCAGGTCCCGATGCTTTTGTATGAAGGCTCCCATAAACGTAGTCGACCGCCTTGTCCGACAAAAAACCGCTACTTTTCAATAGGGGGTCGGTTATGTCCAAGTGATCAAAATAATGTTGCTTTCTTAACATAGGGAAGTCGCCCAAGGATTCCTGTGCCGAAGGGAAATAGGGTCTATTGGCCGTTATCAAGGTATTTGCCATCAATCCTTTCGAATCCTTCTCAAAGGTCTGCTGCACTTTCTGGAGTTCCCCTAACAAGGTCTCGAGCCCAAGATTTTCCAGTTCGGGAGAACTTAAATGGTCTACCAAGTTCTTTTCGGCCTTGGCCAAGGCCTTGTTATATTCCTGGAACAGCTTATTTTCTTCGGATGCCACATAGGTGGTACCGTTATCGATATCGAAGGTGAACGTTATACTTTCACGGCCATTGTATAGTACATCAAAATAAAATTCCTCTTGGGGTACCGCATAGACCATTCTATAGACACCAGTAGCGGCATCTTCTGGCATGGGAAGTTCCATGCTTCCATTTTTAATGGGCGCATCCCCCATATAGACCTCTCCCGTTGGCGTTAAACGATAGGCAAGAAGATAAGTGAATTGGGACGCTGGGGAAAAGTGCCCTGATATGGTGTACTGTGCGGTAAGTATGCCCGTTAATAAAAATAGCCCTACCGTACAGAGATATTTACTAAAGGATGGGGATGTTCTTACTGAATGTTTCATTTAATGGGTCTTTGGCCTACACTACTACAATTCCAATGGCGATTCTCCGGGTCGTGCTATGGTATTCCTATACAATTTACTATGATACCGTTTCCATGGTTTTTGCAAAGGGGGAAATGGCCTTTAGGGCCTTTTCGGTACTTTTTATATGATCGAACACCAACAGGAGACGGAGCCCTGTACGGGTCTGTTTTTCCTTTATTTTGCAAAGGCCCGGATTTGCCTGCACAAATTGCAGGACTTTGGTAAAGGAAGCGCTCTGGTAAAAACGCGACTGTTGGTCGGAAATAAAATATCCGATCATCTTTCCCTGTTTCAGCACCACTTTTTCCAGACCTATGCTGTTGGCGATCCATTTGATGCGCACAGAATTTAACAGATCCACCGCTTCCTGGGGCAGATCTCCAAAACGGTCCTCCAGTTCTGCCCTATACGATGCAAGTGCGGTCTCGTCCCCGATCCCGTTCAATTGGGTATAGAGATTAAGTCTTTCCGTAACGTTGTTGATGTAATGGTCAGGAAACAACAGTTCAAAATCGGCATCGATCTGTGTATCCTTTACATACACTTTTTCCGTTGTATTTCCTTCCAGTTCTTCATAGAGTTCCTTGAACTCGTTCTCTTTTAGTTCTTCAATGGCCTCGTTCAATATCTTTTGATAGGCATCAAAACCGATATCATTGATAAACCCGCTCTGCTCCCCTCCAAGAAGATCGCCGGCACCCCTGATCTCAAGGTCCTTCATGGCGATGTTGAAGCCACTGCCCAGTTCCGTAAACTGTTCCAGTGCCTGGATCCGCTTTCGGGCATCATTGGTCATCACGTCATAGGGCGGGGTAATAAAATAACAGAACGCCTTTTTATTGCTCCTTCCTACCCGTCCGCGCATCTGGTGCAGATCGCTAAGCCCAAAGTTATTGGCGTTGTTTATAAAAATGGTATTGGCATTGGTCACATCCAGTCCACTTTCCACAATGGTGGTGGATACCAGTACATCAAATTCATTGTTCATGAAAGCCAACATCAGGGCCTCCAATTTTTTCCCTTCCATTTGCCCATGTCCTATACCGATCTTGGCATCGGGAACCAAGCGTTGGATCATTCCGGCCACTTCCTTAATATTCTCCAGCCTATTATGGATAAAGAAAACCTGGCCCCCCCGCTGTATTTCATAGGAGATGGCATCCCTAATGGTCTCTTCGCTAAAACGGATCACACTGCTTTCAATGGGATAGCGGTTAGGGGGCGGGGTGGTGATCACGGAGAGGTCCCTTGCGGCCATAAGGCTGAACTGCAGGGTTCTGGGGATGGGGGTTGCCGTTAAGGTAAGCACATCCACATTTTCCTTGATGGTCTTCAGCTTGTCCTTTACCGCTACCCCAAATTTTTGTTCCTCGTCCACTATGAGGAGCCCAAGATCTTTAAACTGCACATTTTTGTTCACCAGTTGGTGGGTACCGATAATGATGTCCACCTTTCCCTGGCCCAAACGTTCCAAGGTGTCCTTTTTTTCCTTTGCGGTACGGAACCGGTTTAAATATTCCACCGTCACGGGCATGTCCTTCAATCGTTCGGTAAAGGTCCTGTGGTGCTGAAATGCGAGTATGGTGGTTGGCACCAAAACGGCCACCTGCTTCCCGTTGTCCACCGCCTTAAAGGCCGCCCTGATGGCCACTTCGGTCTTTCCAAAGCCCACATCCCCGCAAACGAGCCTGTCCATGGGCCGCTCGCTTTCCATATCCTTTTTGATATCTTCCGTGGATTTGCTCTGGTCCGGGGTATCCTCATAAATAAAGGAAGCCTCCAGTTCATGCTGTAGGTAACTGTCGGGGGCATATTGAAATCCTTTTTCAAGACGGCGTTTTGCATACACCTTTATAAGGTTGAAAGCGATCAGTTTTACGCGCGATTTGGCCTTTTCCTTTATTTTTTTCCAAGCACCGGAACCCAGTTTGTAAATTTTGGGCTCTTTACCATCTTTTCCATTGAACTTGGAAATCTTGTGCAGGGAGTGGATGCTTACATAAAGAACGTCCCTTTCGCCGTACACCAATTTGATGGCCTCCTGTTTTTTGCCCTCCACATCTATTTTCTGCAGCCCGCCGAACCGTCCGATCCCATGGTCTATATGGGTCACATAATCCCCGATTTCAAGTTTGTTCAGGTCCTTTAGGGTAATTGCCTGTTTTTTGGCATACCCGTTTTTCAGATGGAACTTTAAATAGCGTTCAAAGATCTGATGGTCCGTGTAGATTGCCAGTTTAAGCCCGTCATCGATAAATCCTTGGTAGAGCGGGAAGACCACCGTTCGGTAATGTACCTCTTTGCCCACCTCATCAAAAATATCATGGAACCGTTTGGCCTGTTGTTCCGTGGCACAAAAGATATAGTTACTGTATCCGTTGGCATGGTTGAGGTTGAGGTTTTCGATCAGCAGATCGAACTTCTTGTTGAAGGAAGGCTGTGGCCTGGTCTGGAACGGTACCAACTCCGGTTCTCCCAAATGTTTGACAGGCCCACTTCCCGTTTCGATAAGTGAAAAATGGCCCAGCTGTTGCCTTAAATCGGAAGAGCCTACGAATAGCTCCGACGGCTCGGCATGTGCTATTCCTCCGGAGAGGGTAGTAAAGGTCTCCTCGGCCTTTGCGAACAACGAATCCAACCGGTCTAGCAACAGGTCAAGGTTTTTTGTGAGCACGACCGTTTGGGGAGAAATATATTTTAGGAAACTTTCCCTGCTTTCATTCAGAAGTTTGTTCTCCACATTGGGAATGATGGCAATTTTTTTGACTTTTTCGGTGGACAGCTGGGTCTCCACATCAAAACTTCGGATACTTTCCACCTCGTCCCCAAAAAATTCGATTCTGTAGGGTTGGTCATGGGAAAAGGAAAAAACGTCCACTATACCCCCGCGTACCGAGAACTCGCCGGGTTCGGTCACAAAATCCACCCTTTTGAACTTGTATTCGAACAATACCTCGTTCAGGAAGTCCAAGGAAAGGGTATCCCCCAATCTGATCTTTAGGGTGTTTTTATCCAGTTCCTTCCGGGTGACCACCTTTTCAAAGAGTGCATCGGGATAGGTTACGATGAGCGAGGGTTTTTTTCTGGAATTGATCCTGTTGAGTACTTCGGCCCGTAGGAGTACATTGGCATTGTCGGTTTCCTCGATCTGGTAGGGCCTTCTATAACTTCCGGGATAGAACAGTACATCCGCTTCACCGACCAATTGTTCCAGATCGTTCAAGTGATAGGCGGCTTCCTCCTTGTCGTCCAAAACCAGTAGGAACGGTAGGCCGGAAGTATTAAAAAGCTCCTTTACCACAAATGAGAGCGCCGAACCGCTCAGGCCCTTTAGACGTACATGTACCTGGGTATCGGCAATGGCCTTTCCCAGTTTCTGCACTTGCAGGGACTGCTCATAGGTCTTAGGGATGGATTTTGACATCATCGCGGCAAAGATAAGAATCTATGCTGATATTTTGGATCGGTATTTTTTTGTAAAATCCCGTTAAAAGGGCTTTGTGCCAGATGCTTTGTATTGAAGTGGACCGGTTTCTTCCTTGAATACGCTGTAGGCTTTCCAGGGGGTTGAAGTAAATATCCCTATAAAAGCACTTAATATTATCGATTACATCCTTCATACGGATTTTTAAAGAATAACTTTGATTCCAAAATGACTTCAAGATGGATCTACAATTAAAGGATAAAAGGATATTTATTTCAGGCTCTACCAAAGGTATTGGATTTGCTTCCGCTCTGACGTTGGCCAAGGAAGGGGCGGAGGTCATCATCAACGGCCGGAGCAGTGAATCGGTAGAGAAAGCGCTTCAAAAACTTCGAAAACAGGTGCCGGAGGCCAATGTAAGTGGTGTAGCATGCGATTTTCTGATAGTTGACCAGATTACCGAACTCATAGAGCGCGTAGGTAAGGTAGATGTACTTGTAAATAATGTGGGCATCTTCGGACCAAAGGATTTTTTGGAAATCCCGGATGCCGATTGGGAGGATTTTTATACCGTCAATGTAATGAGCGGGGTTCGTCTGTCAAGGGCTTTTATGCCCCATATGTTGGCCCAGGATTGGGGCCGTATCATTTTTATATCAAGCGAGAGCGGAATCAATATTCCTGTTGAAATGATCCATTACGGGATGACAAAAACGGCCCAATTGGCCATTTCCCGTGGATTGGCGGAAACCACCAAGGGTACAAAGGTCACTGTGAACTCCATTTTGCCCGGTCCCACATTTTCGGAGGGGGTAAAGGAATTTGCGGGTATTGGTTACGATGCCTCCCGAGAGGAGGTGGAAAAGGAATTTTTTGCTTCCGAGCGCCCTACTTCCCTGCTGCAGCGTTTTGCCGAGCCCCAAGAAGTGGCCAATTTGGTCGCCTATGTGGCAAGTCCGCTTTCCTCGGCTACCAATGGGGCCGCCTTAAAAGTGGATGGGGGCGTGGTCAAATCGGCATTTTAGGTATGGGTTACCGATCTGTAGTGGAATTTATTATGCTCCCTTGCGCCGAAATGTTATTTTAGTATTCCAACAGATGCCGTGCGGGCGTGCTGCCATTTGTCGAAGGAAAGAAAATTGTGGGATATGAAAAATAAAGAGTTCGATGTTTTTGTAATAGGAAGTGGAGCTGCAGGCCAATCCGTTGCGTTGCAATGTGCCAAAGCGGGCCTTTCCGTGGCCATCACCGATAAACGCGAATACGGAGGTACCTGCGCCAATAGGGGATGTGATCCCAAAAAAGTTTTGTTGGGGGCCACCGAGGTTATGGAGATGGCGACAAGATTAAAGGGGAAGGGGGTAAAGGATATACCCAGGCTGGATTGGAAAGCCCTCCAAAAATTCAAAAAAGATTTTACCAAAAACGTGCCCAAAGGGACCGAGAAAAAGCTTGATGAATTGGGAATTACGCGTTATCACGGGGTTCCAAAATTCTTGGATAACGATACCTTGGAAGTGGCATCGGTGCGAATAAAGGCCGAAAAGATCGTTATTGCAACGGGTTATAGGACCAGGGATCTGGAGATTGAAGGTGGCCATCTGTTAAATGATAGCGAGGATTTCCTAAATCTTAAAAAAATGCCCAGATCCGTTATTTTTATCGGGGCAGGTTATATTGGGATGGAATTTGCCCATATGGCCGCTAGGGCCGGAAGCAAGGTAACCGTGATAGACCATGGCGATCGGCCCCTATCCGCTTTTGACGGCGACATGGTGGACCATCTCTTAAAGGTCTCCAAAGAACTGGGAATCCGCTTCATTGCCAATGGAAATGTTCGTACCGCAGTGGCCAAGGGAAAAGCTGTTAAGATCACATATGATCAAAATGGGAAGGAGACGTCCCTTAAGGCCCTAAAGGTTTTCAATACGTCGGGCAGGGTCCCATCCATTGAGGGGCTTTCCCTAGAGACGGCCAATATCGATTTTGGCAAAAGGGGGATTACGGTAAACGACTATTTACAGAGCAAGGGCAATGATCGTGTATATGCCTGTGGTGATGTATCCAATACGGGACTTCCCCTGACACCGCTAACGGGAAAACAGGCCTCGGTAGTGGCCCAGAACATCATAAACGGTAACAAAACAACGGCGCAATTTGGACCGGTTCCCTCGGTAGTTTTTACACTGCCCAATCTCGCTTCTGTGGGACTGTCGGAAGCGGAAGCAAGAAAGAGGTTCAAGAACGTTCTTATAAAAAGTGGTTCGGCCACGGATTGGTTCAGTGCCAAACGGATCAATGCCCCGGCCTATGCTTATAAGACGTTGGTGAACGAACGGAACGGAAAAATCCTTGGGGCGCACTTGTTGGGGCCGGAAGCGGCCGAAACCATCAACCTTTTTGCCATGGCCATTGGTTTGGACCTGACAGCGGAAGAGTTTAAGAATATGGTGTTTACCTATCCCACTTGGGCAAACGATATCCAATATATGTTCTAGTACCAAACAGCTAGATCGAACTGGTTATTTTTTTAGCCGTTGCCATAATTTCACCGCAGGATTGGTAGCACGGTTTCGGTAGGCGTGCACGGATATGATGACCAAGAGCAACAGGGCGCCTATTAGTGCGATAGTGGCAATTTCTGGGAATGTTTCGCTATGTCGTACATAAATGGCCACCAAAGCCCATATTCCGACAGCGGCAAATTCGCGCATATTTCTTTTTAGGACCATCATAAAATTAATGGCAGTGGCCGCCACTATCATGACAATGGTCCATTGCACCGCATCCATAAAGGCACCGTCCCACTTCAATTTCACCAAGAATACGGCAATATTGGCAATGGTCGCGACGGTGATCCAACCGCTGTAGAGGCAAATGGGCCACCAGATAAATGCCAAAATATCGATTGGTGCATCCCAGCGCTCCATATTGGTGTTGATCACAATTTTCAGAAGGGAAAAAAGGATGCCGACCATAATGACGACCGATAGCCCTATCGCTCCATATACAAATGCCAGTACCCACCCACAATTTAATATATTGGCCAATACGAACCACCATCCCAGCTGTTCCAGAACGAGCGTATCACTTTTGCTGAAAAATGCACGGTAGATCCCAAATATTCCAAAAGCAAACAAGGATAAAAAAATTATTCCCCAAATGGCAAAGGCATATCCCGCAGGGGTAAAAAGGTTGTCATAGGTACTGCTAACCTCCCCTATGTTGGTATTGTTGAAACGGTTTACCTGTGAACTGTAGTTGACCAAGATGACCAACAATACCGAAACCATGTTTGAGAGGGCCATTTTTTTTACCATATATCCATCTTTTGACTAAAAATACACTTTTCTGGCCATAGAAACGGACTCTTTCGGTCAATGGGATGCACTATAAAAAAAGGGCCCACAATTGTCCTAACAATCTATTTTAATGACCTTTTCAGGGGTCAGTACAAAAACTTCGTCCCCTTCCTTGGGCTTAATCGCATGGGTGCCGGTAAATTCCCCAAAAGCGGGAAGGATCATTTGATGGGGGCGCTTAAAAAAACAGGGCAGTTTAAGATACTGTCTTCCGCTGCCTTTTAACTTTACGGCCGGATGTACATGTCCGGCCATATTAAAATGCCCCTGTCTTTCCTCGGGATGGTGGGTCAGGAGGAAAGGAAAGAGCAATAGTTCATCCATTACTTCCATTCCCAGATCTAGATAATGGTTTTGGGAAATTATATCATGGTTCCCCATCACCAGGAGCAATTGTGTAGGGGCGACAAGCGCCCATTTTCTAAAAAGGGACCACTCCCCGTTCTTGTTGGAGTGGAAGAGGTCGCCCAAAAAGCAAGTGGTTTTGGGGGAAAATTGCTCCAAAAGCGCATTCAGGGCGCTAAAATTTTTTTGGATCGCCATTTGTGGCACGGCGGCACCGTGTTTTCTAAAGTGCGAGATCTTTCCCAGATGCGCATCGCTTATCAATAACATGGAACGTTCTTCCCAGAACAGGGCGCCGGTAGTATGTAATATAAAATGTTGGTCCGTGATCTGTAAGCGCAATGTCATCCGTTGAAAGTTATGGCAAAATTAAGGGTATTCCTTAAAATGTACCCTAATTTTTTGCCCTTTTGGGCAGCTTTCAGGGAATCCCACAAATTGGTACGAGCCTAATCGAAATCCGATTCCGTATATGGATGTCCATATGGTTATTTTTTCATCAGCTTCGCCGTCATCCGTTTTATACGATCAGCCAGTTTTTCACTGGAAAGCTTTTCCCTAAGTCGGTCGGTAATAATGGGAAAGGAAAACGGGGTAGGTTTTTTACATGCTTTCCATACCGTTTCCTGTATACCTATCCTTTCCAGGGCAAGTCGAAGCCTTCCCTCCTCAAGCTGGTGCTCGAATGTTTCCGTATAGGCTTGTTGAAAAAGGAGATTGCCGGGCTCGTAGTCCCTGAACACATCGAACAACAGTTGGGAACTGCTCTGCAGGTGTCTCATTTTCACCCCTTTTTCTGGATACCCCGTAAAGACCATGCCACTGATCACTGCGATATCCCTAAATTTCCGCCTCGCCATTTCGGTGGAATTCAAACTTTTCTGAAGGTCTTCCAAAAGAAAGGCTGTAATGAAAAGATTATTGTCCAACACCTGTTGCATATTTATTTCCCGATCACATAGGAGCTCAAATCCGTAATCGTTAAAGGCGATGGAAAAACTTATTGGGAACAATAGGCTGATTCGATAGGCCAGGAGGCTTCCCATGGCCTCATGTACAAACCTCCCCTCAAAAGGATAAAAGATATGATGGTAGCCTTCTCTTGTGTGAAAGGTTTCTATCAAAAACTGGTCCGGTCCCGGCACAATGCTTTCCAAACGTTGACGTTCGAAAATGGTCGCCAAGGCCTTCATTTCAAGGGATTTTTTCTTCTCTGGGAGGTTTGCCGTATACAGTTCGTTGCGCAGCAGTTCCGACATTTGGGCCGAAAATCCCATTCTTCCGCCCATCCAACTTGGTACCTTATTGTTTTTTTTGGAAGAATGGCGGACAAGTACCTGCATTTCCTTTATCCTGATAAATTCCAGATTGCGGCCCGCAAAGGTAAAGACATCCCCAGGGCTGAGTTTGGAGATGAAGAATTCCTCTATGGAGCCGATATACCCACCTTTCTGATAGCGGACCAACAAATTGGCATCGCCCACAATGGTGCCAATCTGAAAGCGGTGTCGCATGGCCACGCCACGGTTGTTGACCAAGAACCTGCCATCCTTCGTTACTTCCACCTTTTTATATTCGTCATAGGATTGTAGGCTTTGGCTTCCCAAAACCAGAAAATTTAGGATCCATTGCCATTGGTCACGGGAAATGGCCTGAAAGCAGAAGGTAGACCTTACCTCGGCGAAGATTTCATCGGGATGGAACCCATTGGAAACGGCAAGGGTAGTGAGGTATTGTACCAGCACGTCAAAACTGTTGAGATAGGGGATCCTGTCCTCCACCAACTGATGCCGCACTGCCCTCTGTAATGCCGAGGCCTCTATAAGTTCCATGGCATGGGTCGGCAGAAAATAGATTAGGCTTTCCTTTCCCGGCCTGTGCCCACTGCGACCGGCCCTTTGTAAAAATCGGGCCACTCCCTTTGGTCCCCCGATCTGGATTACTGTCTCTACAGGTGCAAAGTCCACCCCCAGATCCAGACTGGAGGTGCAGACCACCGCTTTTAGGTTTCCCTCCCGGATCGCCTGTTCCACCCATAGACGTGTTTCCTTGTTGATACTGCCATGGTGCATGGCAAGGTCACCTGCCAGTTCGGGATGCGCGTCCAAGATTTTCTGATACCATATTTCACATTGGCTCCGGGTATTGGTAAAAAGTAGGGTGGTCTTGCTATTGTTTATGATCGGGATGGCCCGATCCAGCAGGTGAAGTCCCAAATGTCCGCGCCAAGGGAACGTTTCCATCGTATCGGGTATAATGCTCCGAACGGTAATTTTTTTTGGTAACAACGCTTTGATCAGTACGGAGTTTTCCGTGACTTCCATATCCGTTCCCAGCAGTACTTGCTTGGCCTGTTCCAGGTTTCCAATGGTTGCGGAGATGCCCCATATGCGCATTTTTTTGCTGATGTTCCTTAACCTGGAAATGGCCAGTTCCATTTGTACGCCTCTTTTTGTGCCCAGGAGTTCGTGCCATTCGTCCACTATAATGGCGCTACAGTCTTTGAACATGGCATCGTATCCTTTTGAGGCCAATAACAATTGCAGACTTTCAGGTGTGGTTATCAGCAGATCGGGCATGGTCTTTTTTTGTCTTGCCCGTTCCGCTGAACCTGTGTCGCCGCTACGGATCCCTACCGTAAGTGGGGTGCCCAAATCTTGGGATACTCGTTCCGCCGATTGGAAAATTTCCTGTGATAGCGCCCTGAGGGGAGTGATCCATATGGCTTTGAGCCCCCTTTTATGTTTGGTCCGGTAATCCGGATTTTCTTTGATGTAGTCCAAGACTATTGGAAACCAAAGGGCATATGTCTTGCCACTCCCCGTAGGGGCGTTCAATAGGCCGTGTTTGCCCTTTAGAAATGCCTTCCATGTTTCTTTTTGAAATGCAAACGGGGTCCAGCCCTGTTCCCTGAACCAGCCTTCTGCCAGTCCGTACAGTTCCTTTTGCGTCATGGTCGGATGACTTTTGCCGGAGCGGGAACAAGGTTTCTCAAATCGTCCAGACTGTTGGCCTCCGCAATTTTTTTATCATGTCGCCACCTCAAGATCCTGGGAAATCGGGTAGCGATACCGCTCTTATGTCTACTGGAAGGCGCAATGCCCTCGAAGGCTATTTCAAATACGTGATGGGGCACCACACTTCTTACAGGACCAAATCGTTCCAAAGTGTTCTTTTTTATCCAGGCGTCCACTTTTTTGAATTCCGCATCCGTAAGTCCGGAATAGGCCTTTGCAAAAGTTACCAATTCCCTTTCCCCCTCCTTATTGGTGTCCCAAAGGGCAAAGGTATAATCGGTAAAGAGATTGCTCCGCCTTCCGTGGCCCCTCATGGCATAGGTGAGTACCGCATCTATGGTCAAGGGCGCCACTTTCCATTTCCACCAATCGCCTTTTTTCCTTCCTACCAGATAAGGGGAATCCTTTCTCTTTAGCATCAGTCCTTCACTTCGAACCTCCCTTGATCGCTCCCTTTCCAGCGCCATTTCTTCCCAGTTGGTAAACTGAAAGACAGGGGAAAGCCGAAGGGGAATTTGATCTATATCGATAAGGGGCTTTACCAAGGATTCCAATAGCTCCCGTCGTTGATTTAATGGGGCGGACCTCAGATCTTTCCCTTCCCATTCCAAAATATCGTAGGCCATAAGAATCACCGGACTTTTTTTCAGAAGTGAACTGGAGATGGATTTACGCCCGATCCGGGTCTGCAGTTCATTGAAGTTTCCGATTTTACCATTTGGAAAGGTCAGGATTTCCCCGTCCAGTACGGTTCCATTCGGGATGGCTCCGATAAAGGCCCTAAATTCTGGGTATTTGTCCGTGACCAATTCTTCCCCGCGACTCCATACAAAGATCTTATCGTTCCGAAGGATTACCTGTGCACGGATGCCATCCCATTTGTGTTCTGCATACCATGGTGCGACCGCCCCCAGATCTTCCACATTTCCCTCTAGTGCATATGCCAGATAGAAAGGATAAGGCCTGGAGAGTTGGTCGTTAGCGCTTTCTTCCAGAACAAGTTCCTGGAATCCAATTTTGTTCGGGTCCCAGTTGCCCATAAGTTTGTATGCCAGGATATCCTCTTCCAATCCAGTTGCTTGGGACAGGGCCCTTGTCATTAATTTTTGACTGATGCCGATTCGGAAACTGCCCGTGATCAATTTTGTAAAGACAAAACGTTCGTAATAATCCAAGATCTTCCAATTTTGGATGAGGTACTCCTTTTTTTCCGGTTCCGGCTTCGATTTAAGAGCGATCATTTCCTGAAGGAACCGTGTCAGGCTTTTATTGGTGGAGGACGGAAAGGAGGGGATTACCAATGCTATGGTTTCTGCAAGGTCCCCTACAATATGGTAACTCTCCTCAAAAAGCCAAAGTGGAATATTGGCCAGTTCGGATGCCCATTGCCTCAAAAGCGTGGTATTTACTGGCCGTGGCGGTCTTCGGTGGGAGAGGATGGCAATGGTCCACACCTTGTCGCTATCCGCCGCCGTTTTGAAATAACGGGCAAGGGCGGCCACCTTTATGGTGGTTTTATTGGTGTTGTCCAAGGTTCTGATAAGTTCCGCAAATTGTCTCATAGTGGCGTTGTGGGATTATTGGGCATTCTCTTCCATTTCCATGACGGAAGGATCCATTTCGGAAAGTTCTCCCTCGTATTGGGTAGTCTCGGTCCTGGCATCGTATCCCAGTTCTTTTAAATAGCGGGAAAAAATATCGGTGTAACCATGGGTGCAAATAATTTTTTCGGCCCCTGTAGCGGCAATACTTTCCAAAAGGCCCTGAAAATCGCAGTGATCGCTCAATACAAAACCTTTGTCCACTGCCCTTCGCCTTCTTGCCCCGCGGAAGGCCATCCACCCACTTGCGGTACCGGTCTCATAGGGAACCATTTTACGTATCCAAATACTGCCATGTGCACTGGGAGGCGCCAGCACAATGTTGCCCAAAAGATCCGTTTTTTTTGTTTCCCTGGTTATTCTAACGGTGGCCGGGAAGTCGGTCATTTCCCTGAGAACGGTGGTCATGTTCTCTATAGCGCCATGCGTAAAAATGGTACCAATGGAGGGGTCTAGGTATTTTAGGAGCCTTTGGGCCTTGCCCAAACTATAGCCAAACAGTACGGAGGTCTTGCCGTTGTCCCTGTTTGCCGACCACCATTGGTTAATGTCGTTCATGACCTGTTGTTGGGGCTCCCATTTAAATGCGGGCAGACCAAAGGTACATTCCGTAATGAAGGTGTTGCACTTGATCGGTTCAAAGGGGGCTGAGATGCCATCATCCGTATTTTTATAATCCCCACTGAAAACCCAGACCTCTCCCTTGTGCTCCACACGTACTTGGGAGGATCCAATAATATGGCCGGCCGGATGCAGACTGAATTTTACATTGTTGATCACAAATGTTTCCCCCCACTCTTTGGCCGTTACGTCTATGGGCCCCAACCGGTGTCTTATGATGGGAAGGTTATACCTATGGGTGATATATTTCTGATGGCCAGATCTACTGTGATCGGCATGTCCGTGGGTTATGATCGCCTTTGGAACGGCTTTCCAGGGATCTAGGTAAACATTGGCGGCACTGCAATAAATGCCTTCGGAGGTAAATTGTAATAGGGGTATTTCCATAGCCTTGTGAAGGTACAAATTTCTTTCGGTTCGGGTAAGGGGCACGGGCCCCATGGCTCCCTAACCTCCCAAAATAATTGTTGCTTTTTAAAACAATGACTTTTAAAAAAATTATATTTGCCCCAAAAAAGAAAGTTATGTCTTTTGTAGATTTATACGGCAATAGTGAACATAGAAAAAATGTGGCCCATTTTGCCGCTATAACTTCCCTTGCCTCTGTTGATGGGGCCCTGAACGCAGAGGAAACGGAGCTGCTGAACCGATTTGCACAGAAGTTGGACATTACCGAGGAAGAATATAAGCAGGTAATGGAAACCCCCAATAGATACCCGATCGATCCCCCTATCAATTCAGAGAAACGCTTGGAGCGACTTTACGATCTTTTTAGGATCGTTTTTGTGGACCATATGATCGATGAGGACGAGCTGGGATTGATCAAGAAATATGCCTTGGGACTCGGTTTTACCAACGAGGCCGCCATGAAGATAATAACAAGGTCCATTACAATATTTAGTGGAAGATTGGATTTTGAGGATTATCAGTATTTGGTAGGTCTAAAGAAATAGATGAACGGCCCATTAAAACTACTGTTGGGCCATAAATTCTTCGGCTTTTTCCACCATTTTGGCACTTCCACAGAAAAATGGTACCCTTTCGTGCAGTTCCTTTGGTACAATGTCTAGAATTGGACGGTATCCGTCGCTGGCTCGCCCGTTGGCCTGCTCCGCTATAAAGGCCATTGGATTACATTCGTACAATAATCGGAGCTTACCGTTAAGGGCAAGACTGCTTTTGGGATACATGTATATGCCCCCTTTTATCATGTTCCGGTGGAAGTCGGATACAAGGGAACCAATATATCGGGAGGTATAGGGCCGATCCCCATCCTCTTCCTGACAATATTTTATATAATCCTTTACGCCCTTCGGAAATTGGGCATAGTTGCCCTCGTTTATGGAATAGATGGTGCCCGTTTCCGGAAATTGCATATTGGGATGGGAAAGGTAAAAGGTGCCTATGGCGGGGTTCAGGGTAAACCCGTTCACCCCGTTGCCGGTGGTATACACGATCATGGTAGAGGTGCCATAAACAATGTAACCCGCTGCCACCTGATTTCTTCCCGGTTGAAGAAAATCTTCCAATGCCACCGGGGTCCCAACGGGGGTTATCCGTCGGTAGATGGAAAATATGGTGCCCACCGAGACGTTGACGTCAATATTACTGGATCCGTCCAAGGGATCTATCAGCACCACATATTTGTTCCTATGTTGGTTATCATTGCTATTGATGCTTATAAAATCATCTTCCTCTTCCGAGGCGATACCACATACAATTTCCCGGTTCTTTAGGGTATGGATGAATTTTTCATTGGCCATCACATCCAGCTTCTGCTGATTTTCCCCTTGGATATTGGTTTCACCGGACGCACCCAAAATATCTACCAGACCCGCTTTGTTCACTTCGTGGTTCACCACCTTTGCCGCAAGGCGAATCGCATTTATAAGTTTGGAAAGCTCTCCCGAAGAATATTGGAAAGCGGCTTGGTTCTCGATTATAAATTCCCCTAGGGTACGGCTCTTATTATCCATTTGAGCAGGATGTGTTATTTTGGGTACAAATATCGAATATTTTGTGAAACTACAACGATTTCGTTATTTTTAAGTTTTTTAAATTTATAACTTTGTGTTTTATTTGTAACAAAAAATTATGGAATTCAATATTAGGGAATCCCGGAGCGGGGATATGCCACAAGTGTGGCGTTTGATCCACGAACTGGCCGTATTTGAAAAAGAGGGGAACGCCGTTGAGGTAACAGTGGACGATCTGGTACGGGATGGATTCGGGGCCCATAAACTGTTCCATTGTTTTGTGGCCGAAGTCGGGGACGTTATCGAAGGAATGGCATTGGTATATCCCCGCTATAGCACATGGAAAGGTCCTATTATACATTTGGAGGACCTGATCGTTACCGAGCGGATGCGTGGCAGTGGATTGGGGTCCGCCCTGTTGTCATCCGTTATAAAATACGCACATCAATTGGGAGCCAAGCGCATCAATTGGGAAGTGCTGGACTGGAACGAGACAGCAATCAAATTTTATGAGGCCAAAGGGGCCAAAGTGTTGCGGGACTGGGATGTGGTACATATGGACGAACAAGCGATACACGATTTTATTAAAACATTATAATTATCCCCATGGGATCACTTTAACATACAGGGCATATATGAGAATATTTAAGTTTGGAGGTGCTTCCGTAAAGGATGCGGAAGGAGTGAAGAACGTAGTGAACGTACTTCGGGAAGTGGGGCACGAAAACACGCTGTTGGTGGTATCGGCCATGGGCAAGACCACCAATGCCATGGAAGGGGTGGTGAATGCCTATTTTAAGGATAAGGACAGTGTTTCCCATGTGATCGGCGAAGTGGTAGAGTACCATAACGATATTTTAGGGGACCTTTTTCCTGTGGGCGACCATCCCATTTTAAAACGGGTGAAGTCGCTCTTTGATGAGGTACAAGGGTTTCTGGCATGGAACAAATCGCCCAAATATAGTTTTGTTTATGACCAAGTGGTCGGCTATGGGGAGCTGGTATCCACGGCCATCCTAAGTGCATACCTGAACGAGGTGGGCATTGCCAACAATTGGCTGGACGTACGCAATTTTATAAAAACGGACGATAATTTCCGTGATGCCACGGTCAATTGGGAAAAGACCCAACAAAGGGTGTCCCAAGGGGTGGACAAGGGCAAATTGAACATTACCCAAGGTTTTTTGGGCAGTGATGACAACAATTTTACCACCACCCTGGGCAGGGAAGGTTCCGATTATACCGCTGCCATCTTGGCCTATTGCCTTAACGCTGCCGAAGTGACCATTTGGAAGGATGTGCCCGGGGTGCTCAATGCCGACCCACGCTATTTTGAAAATGCACAACTGTTGAACAACATTTCCTATAGGGAGGCCATTGAACTTGCATTTTACGGTGCATCCGTCATCCACCCAAAGACCCTTCAGCCCTTACAGCGAAAGGAGATACCCCTTAGGGTAAAATCGTTTGTACACCCCCATAATGAAGGCACCACAGTAGGAAAAGGTGTGGGCATAGAACCAAAGGTGCCTTGTTTTATCGTAAAAAAGGACCAAGTTCTGATGAAGCTTTCCTCCTTGGATTTTTCCTTTATAGTGGAGGACAGCATCAGCGAGCTCTTTAAACTGTTCCATGAACATCGGATGAAAGTAGATCTTATACAGAATTCGGCCATTAGTTTCTCGGTCTGTGTGGACAATAAATTTGGACGTTTACAGGAACTGCTGGACCAGTTAAAAAGCAGGTTTAAAGTGGTCTATCATGAAGGTGTGTCCCTTTATACCATTCGACACTTCGATACCGAATCCATAACATCCCTACAAAAGGGGAAGGAAATCTTATTGGAACAACGGGGCAAGGAAACGGTTCAATTGGTGGTAAAATAGGCCCGATCGTTGCGAACGGAATATTTAAATATCCGTGGATGCGGGTATTTTCCTATATTTACAGTTCCAAATTTTTAATTTAATGGGTTTAGTTACCGCCAAAGAAGTAGCAAAAGCGATTCACCTTGATAAGTATGGGTTTTTGGGAACCTTTGTGGGATGGGCCTTGATGAAGATTACCAAGATCTCCAGTATCAACAGGTTTTTTGACGATCACCAACATCTGGAGGGCTACGCATTTTGCGAAGCGGTACTGAAACATTACGAGATCAAATTTGAAATTCCGGAAGAGGATTTTAAACGACTGCCAAAAGAAGGTGCCTATATTACCATTTCCAACCATCCATTGGGAGGGATCGATGGGGTCCTGTTATTAAAATTAATGCTGTCCCAACGGAACGATTTTAAGATCATAGCCAATTTTCTGCTTCAAAGGGTAAAGCCCATTGCCCCTTATATAATGCCTGTAAACCCATTTGAGACCCACAGGGATACCAAAAGCAGCATTTCCGGATTTAAAAGTGCCATGAGGCACCTACAGGACGGCCACCCTTTGGGCATTTTTCCCGCAGGGGAAGTTTCCACGTATAGGGACGGAAAACTGATCGTGGACCGTCCATGGGAGGATTCGGCCATAAAATTGATCAGACGGGCCGAGGTGCCCGTCGTCCCCATATATTTCCATGCCAAGAACAGTCGGCTTTTCTACCGACTCTCCAAGATAAACGATGTTTTTAGGACGGCCAAATTGCCCTCGGAGGTGACCACCCAAAAGAATAGGACCATAAAAGTACGTATCGGACAACCGATCCCTGTAAGCATCCAAAAAGAACAAGAATCCTTGGAGGAATTCGCCGAACTGTTGCGGAGAAAGACCTATATTCTTTCCAATGCCTATGAAAGGGAACGGTTGTTGGATATGGTGCCCAACACGCTCAAAATTCCAAAATCGCCCAAAAAAATAGCGACCGCAATCCCTAAGGCTGTCATTCAGGAGGAGATAGCCCGATTGCGCGAAAAGGATTGCCGATTGCTACAGAGCAAGAACTACGAAGTTTTTCTGGCAACTTCCAAGGATATGCCCTTTATCTTACAGGAAATAGGGAGACAGCGAGAAATGACCTTTAGGGCGATAGGGGAGGGGACCAATAAATCGATCGATCTGGACCAGTTTGATGTATACTATCACCATCTCTTTCTTTGGGATGGCGAAGAAAAGGCCATTGTTGGGGCGTATAGGATGGGTATGGGCTCCGAAATATTTAAGAAGTACGGTATCGATGGGTTCTACCTGCAAGATCTTTTCCGTTTGGAACCGGAACTTTACGGGATGATGCGGCAGTCCATAGAAATGGGAAGGGCCTATATCACAAAAGAATACCAACAACGGCCCATGCCGTTATTTTTGCTCTGGAAGGGGATCGTGCACACCACCTTGCGATATCCCGAGCACAAATATCTTATTGGGGGGGTGAGCATCAGCAACCAGTTTTCCAATTTCTCAAAATCGCTGATGATCGAATTTATGAAATCCAACTATTGGGATCCCTATGTGGCCCAATACATCCGGCCCAAAAAGGAATTTAAGGTAAAGCTGAAGGATGCGGACAAGGAATTCGTTTTTGACGAGACCCAGGCGGACCTTAATAAATTTGACAAGCTTATAGATGAGGTGGAACCGGGTAACTTACGGTTGCCCGTATTGATCAAGAAATATATCAAACAGAATGCCAAGGTAGTGGCCTTTAACGTAGATCCGCTCTTTAATAATTCGGTAGATGGCCTAATGTACATTAAAATAGAAGACCTTCCCGAAAGTACCGTCAAACCGGTAATGGAGGAATTTCAGGCCGAATTGGAACGAAAATTGGCGGAATCACAGGGGCAGGGGGAATAGATGGTGAACAAGGAGGTTATGGAATTTCCTCTATGATCCTTAAAGACCAATTATCGTGCTTCTTCGTTCAAATATCAGATTGTCCTTCCAACAGCCGTTCAATTTTCCAATGCGTTCCTTTACACCGACCATTCTGAAGCCCATTTTTTCATGCAGTTGTATACTGCCCACATTCTCAGGAAAAATGGAGGATTGCAGGGTCCAATATCCATGTATTTCACTACACAAGATCAGCCCTTGCATCAGAAATTTCCCCACTCCTTTGCCCCTATGTGCCTGTCCCACATAAAGGCTTACCTCTGCAACGCCCTTGTATACCCGCCTTTTGGAAACAAGGGAAAGGGCCGCCCAGGCAATGGGTACGTTTTGCAGTTCCACAATAAGGCGACATGCTCTTAGATGGCTTTTGTCCCATTCATAATAGCTTGGAACCTTTTGCTGGAAGGTAGCTGTTCCGGTGCCTATTCCTTCGGCATATATGCCGGCCACCCTTTCCCAATCAGATTTTTGCATGTTCCTAAGGGTCATTCCGTCAAATATTAATCGTAATATAACGATGTTAAAGGTCAGGAAAAATCGGCCCGAAAGCCGATTTTTTTCTTTGATTTAGAACCAGGGTTTCTTCCCTACTTGGTATGTATTGTAGAATTCAGCATCGGATTTGGTGAGGTAAATGATTCCCTCGATGATACCTACTGCCCAGGTAGCCATTACGATGAAGCTTCCAAATACAAGGCACATGGTCGCATAGCCCACAATGGTGGCCACCAAAAGGATAATGCCTTCTTTTTGGTATCCCAATATAAATTTATGCACCCCCAATTGCCCAAAAATAATGGCCAGAATGCCCACCAGTATTTTTTTGTTTTCACCACCGGCCCCTTTCAGGCCTTCCGTAAATTCGTTGGCTGTTTTTTTTGCTTCGTTCCCGAAGTCGGACGTACTGTCCTTGGCATCTTCAAATCCCTTATTTTCTTCAGACATGGTTGTTTATGTGTTGGTTAATACTGAAGTCTAAATGTAGTAATTATTTTTATTTTGGGGAAGGAGTTTTTTATGGAACGGACAGTGTAGCACCCCATTGGCCATAACAGTTGTATTGTTGGTGTTTTCCCAACTCTCCGTAGGGACTCTTGGCTATTGTGCCCCAAACTTTTCACGTATCTTCCTCACAATGGTCTCGGCCAATTTTTCCTTGCTTTCCACGGTCCATCCCGCTACATGTGGGGACAGCAGCACATTGGGCGCCTGTATAAGATATTGGAACGCCTCGGGCATTTCTTGGGAAAACAACTGTTCGAAGGACGATTTCTCATATTCAAGTACGTCTAGGGCCGCTCCCAATACCTTGCCCGATCTAAGGGCGGTTACAAGATCTTGGGTAACCACACTTTTGCCCCGGGAGGTGTTGAGGAACCAAATGGGCTTTTGAAAGGCGTTTATAAAATCCGTATTTATCATGCCCACGGTGGCCGGGGTCTGAGGGGTATGCAAACTAATAATGTCCGCCCGCTGTCTCAGTTCCATGATTCCCACCTGCCTCGCATTTTTGTCGCCCACGCCCCCTAAAATATCATAGCAGATGACCTCCACGCCCAAGCTTCCAAGTTTTTCGGCAAAGGCCTTTCCCATGTTGCCATATCCGATTATGCCAACTGTCCTGCCCTTTATTTCCCACCCCCGATTGCCTTCACGTTCCCAGATACCTTGACGGACTTCACGATCGGCCTTATTGAGCTTGTTAAAAAGGGAAAGCAGCATGCCCAGCGTGTGCTCGGCCACGGCATTGCTGTTGCCCTCGGGGGCCGCGGCCAGATAAATGCCCTTGTACTTGGCATATTCCGTATCTATGTTTTCCAGGCCCGCGCCAACGCGCCCTATAAAGCGGAGGTTACCGGCCTTTTCCAAAAATGCCCGGTCCAAGGTAAAACGACTTCTTATTATAATGCCCGTATACCCGTGTATTTTGGAGAGTACCTCCTCTCGGGAGGAAGTATAGTCGGTTTCATTGGTATATCCCAGCTCTGCTAGGCCTTGTATCAGAATTTCGTGGTTGCTGTCTAGATGGAGAACTTTCATGAATATCTTTAAATTTTCGGATAGTTGGTCTGCGTCATTTTGTGGGCTACGTTACCGGTGTGGGAGGTGGTGCATTTTTCAAAGAGCAATACGTGTACCTCCTCATCGTTCTGTGTCATAGGGTTGTGCTCCACCCCTTTGGGCACTACGATGATCTCTCCTGGGGAGATCGTTACGGTACGGTCCCTGAACTGCATATAAAGGGTTCCCTTTAGTACATGAAAAAGTTCGTCTTCATTTTCGTGTGCGTGCCATACGAAGGATCCCTTCAATTTTGCCAAGAGTACCTGCATGTCATCTACGACCGCTATCTGATGGGGATGCCATAATTTGGAAAATTCGGCATGTTTCTGTAATAGGTTTATGGGTTCCATACCTAATTTTTTGGTGCAAAGATAGTTTTTTTGCAAGAGTGTCGTGCCAAGAGCGGTATGGCCGTCACCAGTCTTTTTCGTGTTTTCTGCCGTTCCATAAAATTTAGATCTTTAAAAAAATGATCTAGGGATCGGAGCTACCTCCCGTAAAGCACAGAAACCTGTCCGACAAAGGCTGTAAGGTGCCTAAAAGTTCAGTATCATCTTTGCAATGGTAAAATAGATAAGGATTCCCACCACATCGTTACTGGTGGTGATAAAAGGACCTGTGGCAATGGCGGGGTCTATGCCCCTTTTGTTCAGGAATATAGGGATAAAGGTACCTATCAAAGCTGCATTGACGATTACCGTTACCAATGCTATGCCCACGGTGATGGATATCATATAGGAGGTATGGAAAGCAAAATGGCTGATCAACAAAAAGATAAAAGCCAGTGCAAAACCATTTACCAGCCCCAATAGAAGTTCCTTGCCCAAGCGGCCCCAAATCTCTCCCTTTACCGTATCGTTGGCAAGCCCCTGCACTACTATCGCAGAGGATTGGACGCCCACATTCCCGGCTGTGGCCTGCATGAGGGGGATAAAGGCCAATAAGATGGGAAAGGTTTCAAAGGCCCCTTGGAACACTGTTATAATGCTGGCGGCTCCAATGCCGCCCATCATCCCGATAAAGAGCCAAGGCAAACGTGCCTTGGTCAGTTCCCAGATACTATCGTCCGCTTCCACATCCTGGGAGATACCCGCCGCCATTTGGTAATCCTTTTCGGCCTCTTCCCGGATCACGTCCACGATATCATCAATGGTGATCCTGCCCACCAACCTGCCGATCTCATCTATGACGGGAATCGCCTCCAAATCGTATTTGGACATTATTTTGGCGACCTCTTCCGGTTTTTCATTTACGTTCACATAATCCACCTTGGGGATGTATACATCTTTGATATGCGTTTTGGTCGAGGTGGTGAGCAAGTCTTTTAATGAGAGTCGCCCCTTAAGTTTTCCCTCATCGTCCACCACATAGATCGAGTGGACCCGTGTCACATTTTCGGCCTGGGCGCGCATTTCCTTGACACAGGTGAGCACGTTCCAATTTTCGTTTACCTTAACAAGTTCCTTGGCCATGAGCCCCCCGGCGGAATTCTCATCATATCGTAAAAGGTCCACAATATCCTTGGCGTGTTCCCTATCCTCGATTTCGGATATGACCTCTTGCACCATTTCCTTTGGGAGCTCGGCGATGATATCTGCGGCATCGTCCGTATCCAGTTCGTCCAGTTCACTGGCTATTTCCTTGGCGGACAGGTTGCCCAATATGGCCTCCCGGACGTCCTCGTCCAGTTCGGTAAGGATATCGGAGGTTTTATCGCTGTCCAGTAATTTGATCAGGTAGGTGGCCTCTTCCTTATTGAGCTCATTGATGATCTCGGCAACATCGGCATAATGCACCTCTTCCAGCAAGGACAACAGTTCTTGGTCCCGCTGGTTTTCGATCAGCTGTTCAATTTCAGCTATAAGTTCATCGGTTAGCTTAAAGGGTATCATTTTCCATCTTCTTTGTGAGCGCTATAAAGTCGGCCACGGTCAACCGTTCCGGTCGTTTGTCAAAGATAGTGTCTTCTTTTAGATTATCGGACAGTGCAAAGGTTTTTAAACTGTTCCTAATGGTCTTTCTACGCTGGTTAAAAGCCGTCTTTACGACCTTAAAGAACAGCTTTTCGTCACAGGGCAATGTTCGGTCCGGTTTTCTGGTAAGCCTTAAGACGCCCGATTGCACTTTGGGAGGGGGATCAAAAACATGGGGTGGCACGGTAAACAGGTATTCCGCATGGTAAAAGGCCTGCACCAGCACGGAGAGGATACCGTAGGCTTTGCTACCGGCTCCCTCACATATACGTTGCGCTACCTCTTTCTGGAACATTCCCGAGAATTCCGGTATAAGGTTTCTGTACTCCAACATTTTGAACACAATTTGGGTGGAGATATTATAGGGAAAGTTTCCCGTGATGCCAAATTGCTCCGCGCCGAAAAGGCTTGGTAGGTCAAACTTAAGAAAATCGGACTCCAGCACCGTAAAACTTTTTTCCCGCTGCATGAGTTCGGGATGGTCCAAAGGGAAACTGTGGTTAAGGTAAATAATGGATTCGGAATCAAGGTCCATTACCACGAGGTCTATATCCTTTGTTAAAAGGTATTTGGTAAGTACCCCTGTGCCGGGCCCTATTTCCAAAACCTTATCGTACCCTTGGAAGGAAAGGGTGATCGCTATTTCTTGGGCAATGGATTCATCCTTTAAAAAATGCTGTCCCAAATATTTTTTTGCCCTTACGGGTCCATTTTCCTTAGGGGTGTTGGATTTACCCTTGAATCCGTACTGCTTGGCTTTTTTTTTGGGCATGTGAATGGAACGGTTTTTTGCTCATTGAAATTTCCCCTTTTCTAGGTGGAATGCATGGGACAACGATCGGATTTTGATACTTTCCCGATAATTCTTTTTGTCCATTTAAGCAGAATTGAATGTGCCAATGCGCTAACGGAACTAGTTGCTGTTTGCACCCCATTGCCGTAGGGCCTATGGATAGGCGCTAAAATAACGGAAATTTACGGTTCCCCGGTTTAAATCCCCAAGAAATTGAAGTGGACCTTAACCGAGTGGCCTGAACGAGATATTGGTGCCCTTGCGCTTGATTGGAGTGTATTATTGGAAAGCCATATTTTTTATGGTGTCAATGGGTTCTCCTAAATTATACAAACATGGGTTCGTCCGAATTGGGGGACTTTCTACATAGGATGTTCCAAAATTTCTGTGGAGGTTTGTTTGTCACACTTTTTATGGGTTCGTTGATTTCCTTTGCCTCGAGCAGCCCATACCTTCCATATTCCCTATGTACAGAAGTGCTATCATAAAAGTACAAGGTTGCCCCGTGTTTGGTCCTGAACCTGTCTTTGTCCACTTTGATTCCCTCACCATAAACGGGGCTATTTGTAGACAGGGCAACAAACACCATGTAGCCATTGGGTTTCAATTGGTGATAACAGTCTTTAATAAGTTTGGCACGTTCCCCACCATCCAACAAATGGATAAGGGCGTAACAAAAAATACCGTCGTACAATTTTTGGTCGAAAGGCATATCGCCCACATTGCCATGGTACACGTGTAAGTCTTCCCCATAGTTTTTTTGCGCCAATGCGATCGCGGTTTCCGAAATTTCAATTCCGGTAACTTTAAAACCATTATCCGTAAATATTTTGGCATTTCTGCCATACCCGAATCCCGGTATTAATATTTCCCTTACGCCATTTTTTAGAAACAATCCCATGGTAGAGGCCGCGACATCGGCCGGATCAAATCCCCACATGGTCTGTTTTTCCCTAAAATTTGATTCCCAAAACTCTGTCATGTATTTGTTTAACTGTAATTGTAAAGAAAACTGAAGTGCTTTTGCCATAGAATGGCATATCCAATTTTATAAAGGATTGTATGGGATTTCATTGTTTATGATCGGCGTCAGGTGACTAAAATTAATGAATAAATCATAAGCCCACGAAGAATTATGTCCAAAAATAGTTGGTATCACAGGCATGACCGGACCGGACCGGCAACAATGAAAATAAAGCAGTGTCGACCTGTATTTGCCGACACTGCCCTTTATGTCACATTTCCACTTCAAATTCAAAATAATATTGAAGGTCGATATTGTGCGTGGTATTCTTATAGATGACCACATAGTAATAGGTGCCGGATTCCCATTCCTTTTCAGCGATTATCGCATTGGGCGTGGGAAGGTGGTTGTCTTGCGTGGCGCCTATCATCAACTCCCGTCTTATCGGTGTCTCCTCGCTATCGGGGAAATAAAAATTCGAAAATGATGTAGTTGCCACTATAGCGATGTGTTGGTGTACATCACATACGATGACCTTGGAAAAATCGATATCTTCCACCGTTTCCGGGCGATGGCCCAAGCTTTTTTTGATCAATAGGATGTACATGATCCCATCGTCCTTTATATTGTTGATCTCAATGTAGGAATTGATTTTTTCACCATTGTGGAAGTACGGGTCATCGGGTATAAAATCTTCCCTTCCCATAATGTGAAAATAGCCGTTGTCCACTTTTTCCACCATAAGCATGTAGAGTTGCGGATCGACCGGCAGATCTGCGGGATCGATTAGCTCCACTTTGGCAATTTCTTCCAAATTAGTGCCATTTTCATCCAGTATGGTAATCTTAAAATCGTAAATGCCCTGTACTGCATCTTCGGGGATGTCAAAATGTTTGTGTACGTTGGTATTTTTCATGCCTTTGTACTCGTCCCATATGATTTCAAAAGACCATTCACGGGGATAGTCCCTATCGCTTTGCTGTAGTATTTGAACTTGGACGCTATGGACCAGATTACCTGCAGTTATGTCCATATCCAAATGAAAATCCCGGCCTATGGTTCCTATGCCGTTGTTGCCGAGTCCAATTTCCACATTTTCGATCATGGGGGTCGGCAGATCCATCCCCTTATCGTCATCGTTGTTACACGAGGTAAATAATAGCGTTAAAAAAAGTGTTGTGAGACGTAAAATATCGATTGTAAATTGTTTCATGGTTCGTTCTTATTCTATAATTTTAATATCCACAGAGGTTCTGGCCTGCCATCCCGTTTCATCCGTAACGGAATAGGAGCAATGGTAATCACCTATATCTATGTTTTCTGGAATGGTAATGGAAAGGGTGATCTCATAGGAAACAATCCCCTCTTCAATGGCATAATTCTCCATAAAGATCATGGGATCGACAGGCTGTTTAACTGGACTTAGTTCACATTTTTCCCCTTGATCGTCATGGGTGTGGTGATCAAAATTATGGTGTATGTCCAGACTGTAGGAAGCCAGTGCCATATTGTCGGTGGCCATGGCCCTAAATATATAGGTCCGCCCTTTTTTCAACTCTTCACAGGTTTGCGGAAACCCCTGCCCATAATCAAGACTTATTGCAGGCTTGTCCTCATCTTTCACGGTACCATCATCACTGGAACAGGAAAGGGTTGGCAATACACAGATCAAAAGAAGTATATATTTTGGAATCGATTTCATTGTAAAATAGTTTTAGTAGACCCGCAGCATATTTCGGCATATGTTGCGGGTCGATTATTGATCATTCTGCCGTAACTTCCAAATGGGTATCGTAGGCCTTGGTGTTTCCATTTTCGTCCGCTACCGTAAATACAATATGGTATTCACCTACCGGAGCAGTGGCGGGGACATCTATATGCTGGTGGAATTCCACTTCGGTCTGGTCATGGTAGCCTTCTTCAAAAATTTGCTCGTAGTGCCATTCCATTTCTCCGTCCCCTGGCTCGATGCCATGGGCATGTGCATCCACGGATATAGTATGGATTCCGTTTACGGCGAGAACGATGAACTCGGCATGGAAGTCCGTTCCCCTTACTACGGTAGGGTCTATGAAAATTTCACTTAGTTCTATCGGGTCCAAAATATCGATATGGCCCTCGATTTCGGTGCTGTTTCCCAGTTCATCGGTAACGGTCAGCGTTAAATGGTACTCCCCTCCCGGGATATCGGCAGGAACCTCAATATGTTCGTGAAATTCAGGGTTCATAGCGAGGTATTCACTATCGGTAAACACTTGTTCATAGTCCCATTCCACTTCCCCTTCGCCCAAGACAAGGTCATGTGCATGGATATCGAGGACTATACTACTAACGGTGGCCTCCGCACTGATCGCTGCGGCAAAGTGAATGTCAGATCCCTTATAGGCCACTTGTGCATCGGAATGGGTACTGCCCTCCCCGTACTCGAAATTGGTGATAGTGGGCGCATTTAGGACGGGACTGTCGTCATCGTTGCTACAGGAGTGTAGAAGACCTAGAAAGGTAACAATTGCCAAAAACTTAAAATTTACTTTCATACTGTTTGATTTAAATGATTATTGATTATTACTGATTAAAAGGGTATTGTAAGCGAAATTGAAATGTTCCTGCCGGGTTCTGGCACATCAATGAGCCGGTAAAAGCTCGTGTGGTCAAAATAGTGTGTATTGAACATATTGTTGAGTTTTACGCGCAGTGCCAAGGGGGCGTTTTTTTTAAGTATGTCCATCTCCGCCAAGAATGACATGTTCAATACCTGGTATCCTTCCGTTTTTTCCTCGGGCGGAACTATTTCATTTTGGGTAGCGGTCATCCTATATTCTGCGATCAATTGGGGTTTTTCCAAAAAGGGAAGATCGGGCAATTGGTAACGGGCAGAGAACAGCCCGGATAATGGAGGTGAAAAGGGCAGGGTAAAGTGTTTTTTTGCACCACTGGTCTGTCTGGAACGTACATACTCCCCGGAAGCATCCAATTGTAATTTTTTGAACAGGGTAACACTGGCACCGATTTCCCCTCCTATCCTAAATACCTTGCTCTGTGTGTATTCGTAGATCTGTAGGGTTTCAACGTAATCCGGGGTCGGGTTCAGGTAGATGAAATTGTCGAATATGTTTACAAAGGGGCTCAATCTCAAGCTGAAGTTGCCTGCGGTATGATCCAAATCGATATCCAGTTGATAGGACCGCTCCGCATCTAGCCCCATGTTGCCCTTTTCGTACCGGTACATATGGTAATTGACCCCGTCTGAGGCCAATTCGTTCGCCAAAGGCATCCTAAAACTCTTCCCCAGATTTATTTTATAGGTGGTGTTCTTATGAACGTAACTAAGTCCGATGGAGGCACTCATGCTACCGAAGTCCAACGTGCTGTCTTCCGCCCTCTGTAGATGCACATGGGAAGTGGTGCCATCTGGATTGTTTACTGTTGAAGGATACCAGTCGTAGTGGGCCTTGGTGTCAATAGTGCCATGGTCGTACCGTATTCCCGCCAATAAATGTAGATCGGCATTCAGCTTAAATTGGTCAAATGCGAAAATGCCGGCAATAAAGCGATCGTATTCCGGAATCAAAAAACCCCATCCCCCTATCCTGTTTTGTTGAAATTCAACATTGACCCCTGCCTTTATCGTATGGTCGTTCAGGATATAGGTGTCCCTTGCGTTAAGGGAGTACGTATTCTTGTTAAATTGCCGTTCCCTGCTATCCATGGGCCTGGGCATATAACCATGCGGAACGGGTTCTGAGTGCTCTTCCCGCTGATTGTTTTGATAGCCCAGTTCCATAAGGATGGTATGTCTTCCTATCCCAAAGGTGGTATTGTTCGTAATCTTAAAATGGTTTACTTTATGAAAGGGAAGGTCTATGTCCCTATTGGAACGATCGTAATCAATATCGGAAGTTCTTACTTCCAACCCGTGGGCGTTCGCAAAGAATCCATTTTTGGCGTACACGTTGCTCAGAAAGGTCTCCGATTTTAGTTCCCCATCAACAAAACCAATCCCCAGACTGGCATTGGCCTCCTTTCCTGCCGTATTTCTCAAATGGTTTTCATGTAGTTCAAAAATGTAATTTTCATAATTGATTTTGTCCGTAGGTACTTTGTAGTCGGCATAATTGCGCAGGGTGACCCGTGCGATCTGGTACCACTTATTTTTTCTTGCCCGGATTCCCGTGGAAATGCCAAGAAGGTCATTATTGCTCTCCCCCAATAGGTTTATTTCCCCATTAAAGCTATTCTGTAAAGGGACCGTGGAAGGTTGGATGTCCACTACCCCGGCAATGGCATCTGAACCGTATAGCAGCGAAGCCGGTCCTTTAATGACCTGTATGTGATCTATGCCGTATTGGTCTATTTCCAGACCATGGTCACTTCCCCATTGTTGGGCCTCGTGTTTGATACCGTGCTGTACGACTGCGACCCTGTTGAATCCCAAGCCCCTGATTACGGGTTTGGATTGCCCCGATCCAATGTTGATGGTGCTGACCCCAGGAATTTTCCGGAGGGTCTGCATGAGGCTGTTCTCCCTGTTTTGGTCCATAAATTCCTTGGTCACCTGATGGGAGACCATAGGCACTTCACGAGCTTTCCTATCACCTGATTTTCCAAGGACTTCCACAGCCTGCAGTTCTGTGATGGCCTCATTTAGGTACAGGGTAATGGGTTCCGTTTTGGGTCCGACTTCAACATGGAAGGTCATTGTCCCGTAACCTACATGGGAAATTCTGAGCTCATGGGATCCCTCGGAGACCTTCCCCATGGTAAATTGTCCCGTAGGGGAAGAAATGGCAAAAAGATTTTCACCAATTATATTGGCACCTTCAATGGGAAGGTGGGTATTCGCATTTAGCACCGAACCTTGTAAAAGGAAGGTTTCTTGGGCAACGGTAATGGAGCAAAAGCCTATATAGAGGCCAATGGCCAGTAATTTACTGATCATAAAAGGGAAAACTATAAGATTCGTATAACGGCCGTTGGAAAATCGACCGATTTAAATCCTATACATTGGAAAAAAACAGAAATCATACAACCAAGGGCAGATTATTTTTCCTGCCGATTGAAATGGTGCATGTGGATCTTCTGGGGGCACACAAATGTCAGGTGTATGCAAAAGGCGTGTCCATGACTACGGAAATGTGAAGCCAGAAGCGAAAGCATCCAAAATGTATAGGTAAAACTTATAGGAAGGATGGGGGAGGACGTGAAAAGAGTTGGTCCTTGGCGATGGCGCCGGAGTTGGTAAAATGATAGTCACGGGAAAGTTCCGTATGTGCCATCCCCACATACCTTTTAAGGCCCGTATCGGATAAATCCGATAAAATGGCAGGGGTCTGGTCATGGGCCAGGGCATGGTCGCAAAGGGCACAATTAACGATATGATCCTTGTCTTCTGTATGGGTAAGCACATGCAGTCCCGCCATTTTCACGCAAAGGAAAATGACAAGGAACAAATAGGTGATACTATTTTTTAAACGACCGTTTTTCATGCAGGGTAAACTTACCAAAAAAAGCGAAAAGTAATATTAATTAATTGTAAAGAGGTTCTGTTAATGGTGATGGTGGACTGGACCGCCGGTCAATTTCCAATTGATATAATGGGCCGTGGCCACCATGGCAGCCCCAAGTACGGTATTCGATATTTCCCATATTTCATTAAGATCCAATCTGCCCATGGCGATAAATCCAAATCCGGAAGCGGCAACGTACAATGGTCTTGTTCGATGGTGTACTTTCTTATAGCTGGGCCATAGGGAGATTAGCACAAATAGGATCCCAATGCCGATAAACGTCCACTCTATATAAGGGTTTGCCAAAAAATGTAGGGCATTTAAGGACGAAAAGGAAAGAAGTATGGGGATGGCCGCACAATGGATGGCACAGATCAAAGAACTGCCAAGACCAAGCAGGTCGAGGTCCGCATTCTTTAAGCCAAGGGTCCCACCTCCCGTTGTGCCGTGCTGAAACCGACCGGTTTTTTTATGCACTACGTGAGATTTAATATGCTCCGACGCTTGCGTCGAAATGGTATTGTGGTTTTCCACCATCGGCCGCGCGCGCGGGCTCCGAGGTTGTTGACTTTTATTTTCATGCGGGTTTGTCCCGGGGTAGTTGACTTTCATCGATTCAGTTTTGGCAAATATACAATTTCCGCAAACTAATGCAACAATGTCGCAATAAATAAAAAAGTAGCATACACCCTATCCGTTATCTGTTCGCTAATATGCAAAAGAATCGAAGTAGAGCCTATGGTATGCCTATATAGGCCCAAGCCTTCTTTCCAGAAGATAGCGAAACCCTCGTTCGGATATACTGTGGGCCCTCATAAAGATCGGCCGTTGATAATTCGTTGGGAAAAAGCTCGTACACGACCCCTTTCACAAGTGCCTCGGAATCGGGGGAGGGCAATATGGCATGGTAGGTGGCCTCGATTATTTTTGGGACCAGTCGGTAGCCGTAGAGGGTATCTGAAAATCCGTGAAGTTTTCTTTGAAAGAGCTGAAGCTGCACCGCAGTATCCTGCAAGGTGCCATAGCTAAAAAGAAGTACTATGGAATTCACATTGTGCCGTTTACCTGTTCGTTTATAATTTCCAGTTCGGTCCTAAAGGAAACCGATTTGTCGGCAAACAGTTTAAGGGCTTTTTCCCTTAGTTGCTGGGCGTCTTCCCTGTAATATTCCTGTAATGTTTCCTTGCTTGGGGTACTATACTGGACCGAATAGGTCGTACCCCCCATTTCCTCGGTGATGTGTACCCGGCACATCTTGGCATGGGTAAACTTTCCCGTGGCCAGCATTTCGGGAATATGGGTATGTTTCATCCAGGCCACCCATTGCTCCCTTACGGAATCTTCAATATTGGTAGTAACGTTGTAAATGTACATTAGATCCTATGGTTTTAATTGATGGCGTCTCCCCGTAATGTTCTGTAATTTTTTCGGGCCTGCGGAAAATAATAACTGTCCTGAAAATTATAGATGATCTTTTCGTACTCTTCCTTTGCCTTTTCCGGATCGTCCAAATGGTCATTGTAGATTCTTGCCAGGGCAAAATGTGCATCGTCTGCCAAAATATCCTGTCCATAGAATTCGATAATTTTCTGGTAATTGAATTTGGCACTCTCATAATGCCCCCTGCTTTCCAGCAGTTGTCCTTGCCGTAAAAGGGCCTCATCCTCTATTTTTTCCCCTTTATGCTGTTCCAGTATAACGTTCAGGGTATCTATTGCCTCCTGCGTTTTGTTCTGGTAAGCCAGTAAGTCGGCCCTTGCGTATTTCTTTAGGGCCGTTTGGGTGGAGTCCTCCAAGGAGTTGTCCGATATTAGAAGGCTCAGCTGCATGGCATCGTTGGCGATCAACTGTGAGGTGGAACTGCGCAATACCTTTAATTGGGTCAGGGCCCAATCGAAATCCCCTTTGTAAAAACTTGTCTGGGCCACTTTAAAGCGGGCATCTTGGGCAATTACATCATTTTTAAGATCTTTTTGGACCTGTGAAAAGTAGATCAACGCTTCATTGAATTTTTGATCATAGACAAGAATATCCCCCAAGGCCATTTTAATATAGGATGTACCGTACTTGTTCAGGGGAAGATCGAATCCCTTTTTAAGAATTTCGATCCCTGTACCGGGATCATCCAATCTGAATGCCAAAAAGTTGGCGTATGCCATGGGCAATTGTAGGGTCTGAGTGTCATAGCCATAGGTTTCCAATAGGGATTCATATTCTTTTTTTACTTCTTGCAACTTTTTATCATCGGCATCCAGAAGGTCCAATTTTATAAGGCTAAGTTGGGCGTTCAGTTTTATGCTTCCCTCGTTGCCGTTTTCGGCGATATACCCGTATATGGTCCGTGCGTCCTCCAAAGCCCCCTCTTCAAAACTAAGGTTTGCCAGTGCCTCCAGCCGCTGTAAGGTAGCCTCTGGATCTCTTTTGTAAATGGCTTTTTCTTGGGTAAAGGCGCTGTTATACTGTTTCTGTTTTATAAATAACCAGCTCAACATCTCGTTCCAAAGCAGGTCGGCATTTTTTTGGGCGTTCTGAAGTAGTATTTTTTTGAGTATCAGATTGTTTTCATTGTCCGGTTCCGAGGTGACAAAGTCGTCCAAACTTCTAAGCACATTTCCCTTGGAAATTTTGTTCGCATGGATGAGTTCCAGATAGGCGCGGTACATTTTATCCATATCCCCCTTTTCCCCATAGATCCGTGCGATCTGAAAAGTATAATCCAGTCGGGGATTTAGTTCCATAGCAGTTTGAAAAGCTGTAATGGCCCTGTCCAAGTGAACGTATTGGTGGAATTTGGAACCAATGGCATATCCGTAGTTCGGATTGTCCGTAATTTTATCCAGCGCCAGGTCATAGTAGTGCGATGCTTTCTCCGGCAATCCCTGTAATTCGTAATTGTGGCCCAGTTCAACCAATAGGGTGGGGTATCTGTTGCCGCCTTCGAGACTTTTAAGGATATAGGCTTCCGCTTCTTGGTATTGTTCCAACTGTTGATGGCTTGATATAAGCCCTTCCATGTAATCCGTTCGCCCTGGATTCCTGTCCACCAACTTTTTGTAGAAGAGCAGGGCCTTGTCAAATTTCCCGTCATTGTAGTATTGCTTGGCCAGAAAATCATCCTGGGTCCAAGCCGTCGTAACCATAAAAAGGAAAAGAAATGGGATAGCAGCTTTCAAAATCAAATTTTTATCAAAGATACCTTAGAATTTGTATAAACTTTTTCAAATGGGCCATAAAATGCCCTTTTTGTACCATAGAGACCTCTTTTGTAGCTCGACCGCCACTGGTTTTGGGCCAAATTATTTGGTGGCAATGTACTCCGAAGGTGTCATTTCAAACTGTTTTTGGAAGTTCCTTCCGAAGCTGGTAGAGGAATTATATCCTACAATATCGGCTACCTCATAGATCTTGTATTCTCCTGTCTTAAGGAGTTCGGCCGCTTTTTTCAACCGGGAGATATTGATCAGTTCGTTCGGGCTTAGATTGGAAATATCGCTGATCTTGCGGTACAGTGTAGATCTGCTCATATTCATTATTTCGGCAAGTGTCTCCACATTTAGGTTGGGATCGGCAATATTGTTATAGATGGTCTCATCCAACTTTTTTATAAAGGTCTCGTCCGTTTTGGTATTGGCTATACTTCTTATATGGGCCAAGGGAGAACTGGTGTAATGCTCCAAAATATGCTGACGGTTCTCCAAAAGATTGGCGATTTGGACCTGAAGGTATTCCATGGAAAAAGGTTTTCCTATATAGGCATCGGCACCGGATTCCAATCCCTCCATCTTTGCCGTCATGGCGCTTTTGGCGGTAAGCAGGACAACGGGTATATGGCTCGACTCCAAGTTGGTCTTTATTTTTTTACATAACGTAAAGCCATCCATGCCCGACATGCTTACATCGCTTACCACAAGTTGTATGTTTTCCCGCTGCAGAATTTCAAGGGCGCATTCCGCACTGGTGGCCTTTAATACGGTATAACGCTCCTGAAGATCTTTGGCAACAAAGTCCAATAGGTCCTCGTTGTCCTCCACTAACAGGATATTTATTCGGGGACCTTCTCTTTTTGGAATGTCCGTATGATCGTTTTCCCTGGTCTCTATAATCGATTTGGGGCTGTACAATTTGAATTCCCTTTCTTGGTGCAAGGGCAGTTTTAACATAAAGGTGTTCATCAGGGCATCACTGGTGTCCAATTTTAAGCTTCCATGGTGCATTTCTGTCAAGGTATGTGCCAAGGAGAGTCCGATGCCGGTGCCGGACTGACCGCCGGTGTGAGAAACCCTATAGAAAGGTTCGAATATCTTATCCTTAAGGTGCACCGGAATAAGGGGGCCATCGTTCTTGATGGTTATTTCCACCGAATCGCCGACTGTACCAAGACTGACCACGATGTTTTCCCGCCCGTATTTTATGGCATTGTTAAAAAGGTTGCTCAGTATTTTTTTAATGGCTTCGGTATCCACGAATGCATGGACTTCCTCTGTATTTTTAAGTTGAAAATTCAAGCCCTTGTCCTTAATGGCCTCACTGAACCGTTCATATGTCCTTCTCAGAAGTTTGGAAAGGTTGGTCTCCACAAAACTCAGGCTCATATTCTCCATTTCGGTCTTGCGAAAATCTAGCAGCTGATTGACCAGATCCAACAATCGTGAAGTGTTCTTTTCCATAATGGAGAGATTGTGGGAGAGTTCGGGGTCGTTTCCGGTCCGTCCAATAATTTTTTCGAGCGGATTTTTGATTAGGGTCAGGGGCGTCCGTATCTCATGCGAAACATTGGTGAAAAACTCAATTTTCGCCTGATAGATCTCTTTCTCCTTTTGATCATTGGCCCGTTTTAACTTTTGGGCGTTTTTAACTTCTGTCTGGTCATGATAATATCTCAAACCCAAGAAAATAAAAAGTGAAGTAAGGACAAGATAAATGGCATAGGCCACATTGGAGGCATAAAACGGCGGGTCAATTCCTATTTTGAGCGATTTTTCGGGGCTCCAAATGCCGTTGCTATTGAGTGCCCTTACCCTAAAATTATAGTTTCCGGGAGCGAGCTCGGTAAAATAGACCCTATTGTTCTTATTGAGGTTCACCCATTCCTTGCTGATGCCGTCCAGTTTATAGGAGTACTCGGTTATCTGTGGACTGGCAAAGCTCAGTGCGGCGAAATCGATTCCGAAGGATGATTGGGAAGCGTTCAGTTTCAAGTGGTCCAATTGCATGATGGATTCCTTTAAAGGGGAACCCTTTTGTCCCACCTGTACCTCTTCATTGTCGATCTGTAGTCCGGTGAAATAGATAGGGGGGGCAAATGAGCTCTTTGCAAAATCTTTCGGGTCAAAGCTTATAAGGCCATTGACGCTTCCAAAATACATTCTTCCACTTGGATCCTTATAAGCCGAATTATAATTGAACTGATCGCTAAGAAGACCATTGGACCTTGTATAAATTTTTTTGGAACCACTCTTGGGATCGAAGGCGACCAGACCATTGGCAGTGCTGATCCAAAGGGTTCCCGTATTGTCCTCTATGATGGAATAAAAGACGTTACTGGGAAAACCATCCTTTGTTCCGTACCTTTTGAATTCTTTGGATTTCTTATCATAGCGGTCAAGGCCATTTTCGGTCGTTATCCAGATATGTTCCCCACTATCCTCAAAGATGCCGTTTATATGGTTATGGGCAACACTTTTGTCGCTTTTGGGATCGTACTTGAAAAAGCCTTTTTCGCCGTTTTTGGGATTGTAATAATAAAGGCCGGACCAATAGCTACCGGCCCAGAGTGTCCCATCGCTATCCTCTATAAGACAGGTATAATGGTAATTTGGGGGAAATGGTTCCAACAGTTCAAACCGGTCCATGAGGGGGTTATAGGTCTGTATGCCCGAAGTCGACACCAAAAGTACCTCTTTTCCCCGTGTTTCGTACAATGCGAAGATAAAGTTGCTCTTTAGGTTACTGCCGTCCCCAACATTATAACGCTTTATTATCTTTTCGGTCCCAATATCCAGGATGTCCAGCCCGTGGTCAAAAGTACTGATCCAAAGTTCGTCCCCTTTGGGAAGGATACCGTGCACATTATAGTGTGATAGGATACCTCCATTTTCCAAGGAGGTAAAATTAGTGAATTTCCCCGTTTTCGGATCGAACTTGTTAAGTCCCGCATCCTCCGAACCGATCCATAGGTTTCCAAACATATCGGCATGTATTTCCCTGATGGCATTTCCCCCAATGGAATTTTTATCGGACTTTGGGAAGTACTTTGTAAATGGGGTATTGGGATTGGGAAAATAATTGATGCCACCAAAATAAGTGCCGGCCCATATGCCGCCTTCATTGTCCACAGTAAGGGAATATACCGCATTGTCCGATAGGGCATAGGGATCGTTGAAACTCTTTTTTAGGTTGATATACCTTTTATTCTTAAGATTGTATATATATAACCCACTTTCCGTGGCCACCCATAGCTCCTCATTATTTTTTTTGGCAAATCCACGGACATATAACCGTTCCGCATCGTGCATTAAATTAGTGGTCTTTCCACTTTGTAGGTCAAATGATACCACTCCGTGGTTCTGTGTGCCTAGCAGCAACCTATTTCCGTCCAAGGGGAACAATCGGTTTATTCCCAAGGGGGATAAAGGATTATGGGCAATATCCAGAGCGTGGTTCCTAAAAGAGTGGGTTTCCTCTACATAACGGAACAATTGGTTGGTGGAAGCCGCCCAAATGGTATTCCCGATCTTGGTGATCACCGTGGCATAGAAGAATTGTTCAGGGGGAAATCGGAAGGTCTCCTTTGTTGCAATGGTATATTTGTACAAGGTATTGCCCGCAATGTACCAGAGGTTCCCTTTCCCATCGTTTTCAATATCCAAAATCGGGATGTTAGGAGATCCTGCTACACTTTCGAAGTTTTCAAATTTTTCCCTGTAACGAAAAAGGCCGTTATCGGTGCCCACCCAGATAGTGCCCATATATTCGTGCAGGCTCTCCACATAGTTTCCCTGCAGGCTATAAGGTTCGTCAGGATCGTTCTGAAAAAGCTTAAAGGCATACCCATCGAACCTGTTGAGCCCGTTTTTGGTGCCGAACCACATAAATCCTTTTTGGTCCTGAAGGGAACTGAAAACAGTGTTGTGCGATAGTCCGTCCTCTACCTTAAAATGTCTAAAATAGTATTCCTGTCCCTGTAGATCGTGACTAAGGAACATACAAAACAATAGGGCGAAAAGGCCGTACTTCACAACTTTTAAATTTGGCAAAAGATACAGAATATTGGAACTACAGAAAATTTCAATATGATACAATTTGTATCAAAAAACCACCAAAAGTAGGATTATCTTCCTTATTTGGAACAAGGCATTGAGAAATTGGAACAAATGGGGCGAGCCACTAACATAAGTATTTTGGTATTTTTACTGATGGTTGCCCAAGTGCACGGAAAGGATTCAAAAGGCTAACTTTATATAGTATACCCTTAGATAGGAAATGTACGGAACAATCTATTTTTTGGATGTAAGGTGACCAAAAATTCAAAAGAAAAAATATAATTAAACAGACCAAAATGAGAAATTACCGAATGCTGCTTTTATTATTTTGCGCATGTACCTCCCTCGCCGCCCAATGGAAACCGGCAGGGGATAGGATAAAGACCAAATGGGCCGATGAAATCGATCCGCAGAAAGTCCTTGCGGAGTATCCAAGGCCAATAATGGAAAGGAAGGAATGGAAAAATCTTAACGGACTTTGGGATTATAGCATTGAAAAAAAGGGTGCAATGTCTCCGGATAAATATGCAGGAAAAATCCTGGTGCCCTTTGCAGTGGAATCCAGTCTTTCCGGGGTGATGAAAGAAGTGGGCGAAGAAAATGAACTGTGGTACCATACCACTTTTCAGGTACCTGGCAACTGGAAGGGAAAGGATATATTGCTGCATTTTGGGGCAGTGGACTGGAAAGCGGACATTTGGTTGAACGATATAAAGGTAGGTTCTCATACAGGGGGATATGCTCCATTTTCTTTTGATATTTCCCCCTATTTGACCCAAGGTTCGCAAAAATTGACCATAAAGGTTTGGGACCCAACCAGTGGTGGCCAGCAACCAAGGGGAAAACAGGTGAACGAACCTGAGGGGATTTGGTACACGCCCGTTACAGGGATTTGGCAGACCGTTTGGTTGGAGCCAGTTGCCCACAATAGTATCAGCAGCATCAAGACAGTGCCCAACATAGATACTCATACGGTCTCCTTCAATACCGAGATGCGGAACGCCACATTTGGGGATGTGCTGGATATTACCTTGTACGAGGGCGAAAAAGTGGTGGGAAAGGGTAAGGCAGCAGTTGGACAAGGGGTCGTAGTGGGGATTAAGGACCCAAAGCTCTGGTCCCCAGAAAATCCTTTCCTCTACGATGTGAACATAAAATTGTTGCGAAAAGGAAAATTACTGGACGAGGTTGACAGCTATTTTGCCATGCGAAAAATAAGCAGCGAACGGGATGACATGGGTATTGTAAGGATGCAATTGAACAATAAGGACTATTTCCAATTTGGGCCCTTAGATCAAGGATGGTGGCCAGATGGTCTCTATACGGCTCCGTCGGACGAAGCCCTAAAGTACGATATTGTCAAGACCAAGGAATTGGGCTTTAACATGATCCGGAAACACGTAAAGGTAGAACCTGCACGATGGTACACCCATTGCGATCGCTTGGGGATCTTGGTATGGCAGGACATGCCCAACGGGGGCGATTCCCCCCAATGGCAGAACAGAAAGTATTTCGATGGCGTGGAGATGGTCAGGACTGCGGAATCGGAGGCAACCTATAGAAAGGAATGGAAGGAAATAATGGACTATCTATATTCCTACCCAAGTATAGTGGTCTGGGTTCCATTTAACGAGGCATGGGGACAGTTCAAGACCAAGGAGATAACGGAGTGGACCAAAGGTTATGACCCGAGCAGGCTGGTGAATACCGCAAGTGGCGGAAACCATTATCCTGTCGGGGATATCTTGGACCTGCACAATTATCCCGGGCCCGATATGTACCTCTACGATGCACAAAGGGTGACGGTACTAGGGGAATATGGCGGAATCGGCCTGCCGATGGACGGACATCTGTGGAAGACCGATAACAACTGGGGTTATGTAAAATTTAAGAACACGGGCGAAGTCACCGCAGAATACATAAAATATGCGGAAAAATTAAAAAAATTGGTGAAAAACGGCTTTTCTGCGGCAGTGTATACCCAGACCACGGATGTTGAGGGCGAAGTGAACGGATTTATGACCTATGATCGGAAAAAGGATAAAATGGATGTGGAAAAGATAAGGGAAATAAATACCGAAGTCATTAACACCTTACAATAGCGATGGAACTATTCGGTTCGACCATGTGTTTCGGGTGCTTGGGCATCCCCTTACTTTGGTTGGACAGTGATCTGGAAATGCCCGCGACCCGCAAGGTTTCGGGCATTTCCTTTTTAACAATTCCTAAAATATAACCACATGAGATCAATTTTAAGTTTGTGCCTTACTATGCTGTTATTTTCAACATCCTGTAGGGAGGTAGGGCAGCCTCCAGTGGTTACAGTGGTGGATGTACCCGAGCAAAACGGATATAATTCCAATTATGTTGGGAACAGGGCGCCACTTGTCCCCAGTGCCCTCATCAAACTCCCTGTCGGGGCCATTACCCCCAAGGGATGGTTAGGGGAATGTATAGACAGACAGGCCAACGGTCTTATGGGAAAGCTGGGGGGAATAAGCGCTTGGCTACAAAAGGAAGATAATGCTTGGTTGTCTGAAGATGGAAAAGGTTCATGGGGATGGGAAGAGGTACCCTATTGGTTAAAGGGATATGGCAATACGGCCTATATTTTAAAGGATCCCGAGATGCTAAAGGAGAGCATGGTTTGGATCAATGCCGCATTGGAAAGCCAAAGACCGGATGGTAATTTTGGTCCTTCCATTGTTTCAGGGAAGGACGGGACCCAAGATTTCTGGCCCAACATGATCATGTTGTACTGTTTACAGTCCTACTATGAATATTCGGGGGATCAAAGGGTGTTGGACCTGATGACCAACTATTTTAAGTACCAATTGGGATTGGAGGACGAACGATTACTTTCAGGCACGCATTATTGGCAACGGGTCAGGGGTGGGGATAACCTCCATAGCGTTTTTTGGCTCTACAATAGGACCGGTGATATATGGTTGCTGGACCTGGCGGAAAAACTACATAGGAATACCGCACCTTGGTCCAAAAGGGACAACACATTGGAAGATATCGGGAATTGGAAGGAAGTACGTGAGGGGATGGAGTGGCCCGCTTGGTACGGCAACCTAGTGGATTGGCACAATGTAAATATTGCCCAAGCCTTTCGGGAACCGGCCCAATACTATCAATTGAGCCATCAAAAGGAAGACTTACAGGCAACCTACGATAATTTCAAAATTGTTCGGGAGCATTTCGGACAGGTACCGGGAGGCATGTTCGGAGCCGATGAGAATGCCCGTCCCGGATATGACGACCCAAGACAGGGCATTGAGACCTGTGGTATGGTGGAACAGATGAATTCCGATGAACACCTTCTAAGGATAACAGGGGATGTTTTTTGGGCCGATCATGCCGAGGACGTGGCCTTTAACTCGCTTCCGGCAGCGATGATGCCCGATTTTAGGGGACTTCGCTACATTACCAGTCCCAACATGGTGCTGAACGACGACGGGAACCACAGGCCTGGAATCATGAACGATGGGCCTTTCTTGATGATGAACCCCTTCAGTTCCCGTTGCTGTCAACACAACCACGGACAGGGGTGGCCCTATTTGGCGGAGAACCTATGGATGGCCACCCAGGATAATGGATTGGCGGCAGTGATCTATGCTGCTGGTACCGTACATGCCAAGGTGGGCAAGGATAAGGAGGTGACCATAGAATGCACCACCAAATACCCTTTTGGGGAAGCATTGCAATTTGAAGTGAAAACAGCCGCTCCGACCGCCTTTCCACTTTACTTACGAATACCCACGTGGTGCAAAAATGCGGTCCTATATATAAATGGGGACAGAATACAGGTAGGGGCCGAAGCGGGAAAATATCTTAAAATAAAAAGGGAGTGGAAAAATGGGGATATCATAAAACTTTCGTTGCCCAAGGAACTCGAGGTTAGGATATGGGAGAAAAACCATGCAAGCGCCAGTATTTACTATGGCCCCTTGGCCTTTTCCCTAAAAATTGGGGAGCAGTATATAAAAAAGGACAGCGGAGAAACCGCCATCGGCGACTCGAAATGGCAGCAAGGAGTGGACAGGGATAAATGGCCTTCTTATGAAATCCATCCCGTTACCGCTTGGAACTACGGTATACTTATAGATACGACCTCAGAAACTTCTTTTGAGGTACAGACCAGGCCTTGGCCCCGGGACAATTTTCCCTTTACTTTGGAGTCTGCGCCCATCTTGCTGAAAGCCAAGGGCAAGAAAATACCCGAATGGCAGCTGGATCAATATGGTTTGGCAGGTGAATTGGTGGACGGTCCTATTCTTTCCAAGGAACCTACGGAAACCCTCACCTTGGTCCCTATGGGCGCCGCGAGGCTCAGGATCAGTTCTTTTCCGGTTATCGGGCAATCTGCGGATGCGAAAAAATGGGAATGAGCGAAAATTACTTGATAATCCAGATGTAAATGCTCCGAAGCTTGCCTCGAAATCCAGATTTATTTCCATTTACCCCCCTGGACTTGCCCAATGGGAGTTTACGCTACAAAGGGCTGCCAAAATTTGCTGGGCTGCTCTTTTTTTGGAAGCCCGAGCCACAGTTCCTTATGTGTGCCATCTTAATTGGACTAGGCAATTAGGGTTAAAAATTTTATACCTATTTAGATAAGCCTCCTTACAGACGGTATCCCTATCCATGATTAGCGCCATATGTCCGTCTGGATCTGAAAGATCCGTATCCTTTTTCTTCTAGCTGGCCATCCGGATTTAGAGCCTATTCGATGTCCTTTAATAAATATCTCCATTATTCATTTCAGATTTCCACAATCTGTATCATTTCCACATAAATTTTATGATAATCTTAAGTTTTGATCAATTCTGTGGAAGAAATGGGACGATTAAACGTAAATTATACAATTAAAATTGCTCTATTTGGATTGATGAATATTTAATTATACCGGCTTTTAAATTTATTATCATCATTATAAAGCCAATAATTTTTGGTATTTATCAATTATCGCTTTCTGTAAACTCTTTTGTGTTTTTTGGCCGGTCCATGAAAGTGGACAGAGGTCAAATCCTTTTAGCAACATGTGCACCATTTTTTGTAACAACCGAATTAATGACCTAACACTTCTAAAAATGAACGATCAATGAAAACATTTTTCAACAAATTACTTCACATACCGCTTTTGGTTGTGATTTTATTTAACGTAGTGTCCTATGGGCAGCAGCCCTTGGTAACTGTATCGGGACAGGTGAAATCCCAAGAAGACGCTATGCCGCTCCCTGGGAGCTCCATATTATTAAAAGGTGGGAGCACGGGTGTAGTGGCCGATTTCGATGGGAATTATGAAATTGAGGTCCCTGCGGATGGTACCCTCATTTTTTCCTATATCGGTTTCCAGAAACAGGAAGTGGCCATAAATGGGCAGACCCAGATCAACGTCGAATTGCGGGAAGATACACAGGCCTTGGAAGAGGCGGTGGTAATTGGTTATACCACCCAAGATAGGAAATCCATAACTGGCGCCATTTCCACCATCAGCAGTGAAGACCTTGAAAATGTCCATGCCGGGGCCACCATAAGTTCGGGCCTGGCGGGAAAACTGCCGGGGGTTAGCTTTAGAATGGCCGACGGTCGGCCAGGGGCAAGTGCCAGCATTCAGATCAGGAACATGGGAACCCCCCTGTACGTTATTGACGGAATCCAACAGGACGAGGGCCAGTTCAACAACCTCTCGCCCAATGATATTTCAAGTATTTCCGTATTAAAGGACGCATCCGCTGCCATTTATGGGGTCCGGGCCGCCAATGGGGTGGTAGTGGTCACTACCAAAAGGGGTAGGAAGGGAAGTAGGAACACCGTGAACATCAACTCCTATATAGGTTGGCAAAACTGGTCCCGGTTCCCAAATACGGTGAACGATTCCTATAAATGGATGTTGGGGAAAGCGGAAGCCGAGGTAAACCAGTTCGGGACCACGGCCATCACTCCCGAGGAATTGGAAAAATACAGGGTTGGGGAAGAAATGGGATACCAATCCTTTAACTGGCGCGATTTCATTATCAAGAAGGATGCGCCCCTTACCAATATCAACGTCAGTGCAACGGGAGGTTCCGAAAAAATAAATTATTACCTATCCGCTACCCAATTAAAACAGGAATCGGTTCTTGGTCCCGAATTTACTTTTGAAAGGTCCAATATTCAGAGCAATGTGGATGCCGATATCTCCGATCGGCTAAAGATCGGGGTGCAGATCAACGGCCGTATCGAGACAAGGGACAATCCCGGCATCCCCGGTGCGGATGATTATTGGCTGCCACGTTTCGCCATTTTGCGCAACCGTCCCTTCGAAAGGCCTTATGCCAACGACAATCCGGAATATCTGAACGATATTGGGCACAATGAGACCAACTGGGCCCTTCACAATAAAAAGATCGGAGGATATGCCACCGATATCTGGCGGGTCATGCAGACCAACTTCAGCGGGGAGTATGTATTGCCCTTTATTGATGGGCTTAAGGTCAAGGGAATGTATTCATATTACATTGCCGACCGTGTGCTAAACGGACATGAATATACCTATGAAGCGTATACCTATGATGAGGAGAACGATGCCTACAATGTTACGGGAGGCAGTACCAATCCATGGCGCGAGCGGAGAACCCAAAAAATCATGAAAAATGTTTATCAGGGCCAAGTTCAGTACAATGGTCAATTTGGTGACCATTCTATTGAAGGACTGTTCGTGGTGGAACGCCAGGATCAACGGGATCAGGAACAATGGGTGCACTCGGTCCCTGAGACCAACAGCCTTCCCTTGATCTATTTCTCCAATACCGATGCCTACGATGACCGGGACGATCAAGAGGCGCGAATCGGATATATAGGTCGCCTGAGTTATAATTATAAGGACATATACTATTTGGAGGGATCTGCACGAAGGGATGCGTCCTGGAAATTTGCCCCTGACAAAAGGGTAGGGGTATTCCCTTCCGTATCCGCTGGCTGGCGATTGACCAACGAGGAATTTATGAAACGTATTTTGGGCGATTCCTCTGTGCTGTACGACCTAAAGTTACGGGCGTCCTATGGAATCTTGGGAGATGATAACATTGGCATTGGGCCATATGACTACCTACCTGGCTATAACTATAATCAAGGGGTGGCAATTTTGGACGGCAATCCGATCATTGCAAGTAGGGACAAAGGCCAGATTATAGATAATATTTCTTGGTTTAAGAGCAAGATTACCGATATCGGGGTCGATTTTTACCTTTTTGACGGAAAACTGTCGGGCTCCTATGATTATTTTTACAGGGAACGTACCGGGCTTCGAGGAAGGAAATACGATATTCTGATTCCCAATGAACTAGGATATGGCCTTCCAGAGGAAAATGTGAACAGTGATGCACAGTCCGGGTTTGAAGGGGCCTTGGCCTATTCGGGGAAAATAGGCAACGTTACCATGAACGTCTCGGCCAACGCATCCTATTCCAGAGGAAAATTTATATCCTCCTATAAGCCTATTTTCAACAATTCTTATGATGAATACCGAAACTCCCTGGAAGGAAGGTACAATAATATCTTTTGGGGCTATACCTCCATTGGACAGTTCCAATCACAGGAAGAGATCAACAGTTATCCGGTGGATATTGATGGCAGGGGCAATAGTACGCTCTTACCGGGAGACCTTATTTATAAGGACCTTAACCAAGATGGAAAAATCGATGGGTATGATGAAGCACCGATCGGTTATGGAACCCCATTTGGCTATGTTGCAAGACAGCCCCTTATCAATTATGGACTAAGTCTGTCCCTTGCCTATAAAGGCTTCGATTTTACGGCCGATTTCTCGGGCGGCTCGGGATATTCCTTTAACCAGGAATGGGAAACCAGGAACCCTTATCAAAATGAAGGGGCCCTTAACGAGATCTTTTTGGACAGATGGCACAGGGAAGATCCGTTTGATGTCAATAGTCCCTGGGTAGCGGGCAAATATCCCCCTCTCCGTTTTAACAATGGCGGTCACAGCAGTTACAATAAGAACTCCACTTTTTGGCTGCATAACGTAAAGTACCTGCGGGCGAGGACCATAGAGATCGGGTACTCCCTTCCCAAGGGCCTAACGGAAAAACTCCGCATCCAAAAGGCACGCTTTTATGTAAATGGGTATAACCTGTTCTCCATAGACAACCTGTCGAAATTTGGGATCGATCCCGAGATAAACGATACCAATGGTCTGCAGTATCCCCAGAATAAGTTCGTGAACGTGGGTATCAACCTTTCCTTATAATCTTAAAATGCATATAAAATGAAAAAGTATATATATATCTTGGCAATCGGTACACTTTGTGCCTGGAGCTGTACTAAGGACAGTGAATTTCTGGATAGGGAACCTACACAGCTGCTTCCACAGGATCAGGTATTCGCCAGTGAAAGTTTGGCCCTATCGGTCCTTGCGGATCTGTATAACCGGTATTACGACTTTGGAACGGTAGAGGATTGGTCCACCCTTTCCAATTTTAATGTAGCCTTCTGGTCAGAAAATGGTAGGGCTGGGGCCTTTGAGAACAATGAATATGGATACGGCGACTGGGGCACTTGGGATTATGCCTATATAAGGGAAATAAACCTTTTCTTGGAAAGGTGTGCCGCGTCCACAGAATTGGCGGAGCCCATAAAAACCCGTTTTTTGGCCGAAGCACGTTTTCTTAGGGCCTCTTATTATTTTGAATTGGTAAAACGTATGGGAGGGGTTCCCCTGATCCTTGAAACGGAAGAGTACGATTTTAGCGGTGACGCCAGCTACCTAAGGCATCCCAGGGAAACGGAAGCCGCCATATATGATTTTATCATTGCCGAATGTGAAGCGATCAAAGAGCAATTGCCAACCGACGCAAATTCCAAATCCAGGGCAACCAAAGGGGCGGTTTTGGCCATGGAGAGCAGGGCGGCACTCTATGCGGGATCCATTGCCAGATATGGTGAAAACACTCCCCAAGTAAGCCTTCCGGGAAATGAGGTGGGCATTCCATCTTCGCGGGCGACCGACTATTATACCATTGCACTTCAATCGGCCGAAACCATAATCGATGGAACGGCCGGGGCCTATTCCCTATACACCAAAAAACCGGAGCTGGATGATAATTTTGCCAGTATCTTTTACGATAAGGCAAATAATCCGGAAGCCATTTTTGTGGAGGATTACCAATTACAGAGCGGAAAGGTCCATGGTTTCAGTATTGCCAACCAGCCGCGTTTTGGTGCCGAGGAGGAGGAGGGGGGCAGGATCAATCCTTCACTGAACCTGGTGCAATCCTTCGAGACACTGGACGGAGATTACGCACCCCTTCCCAATGAAGATGGTGTGGGCAATCCCATTTATTATGACAATATCGGGGATATTTTTGAAGGTAGGGACGCCCGTTTGGCGGGGACGGTCATTTTGCCGGGCTCCTCTTTTAAGGGCAAACCGGTCGATATTTGGGCCGGGTACCAATTGGCCGACGGTTCCATAGTAAGCGGTGATGCGAGGGGGCAGCAAAAAACCTTGCCCGGAGCCAGCAGCGCTACCCAAGTGGTAGGTTTTGATGGGCCTATAAACGGGTTGGAATTTACTGCGCAGACTGGTTTTTATATCCGTAAATATATGGACCCCAAAGCAGGTTCGGGACAACGTGGGGTGCAGAGCGATGTATGGTTCATCCGCTACCGTTACGCCGAGGTACTTTTAAATGCGGCGGAAGCCGCCTTTGAATTGGGCCAACCAGATCTGGCCGCTTCCTATATGAACCAAGTCCGGGCACGGGCGGGCATTACCTCCGAGCTTATGGGAAGCGACATTTCGTTCGATAGGATAGTACACGAACGTTACGTTGAGTTGGCCTTTGAAGGGCACTTCTTTTATGATATGAAACGTTGGAGATTGGCGCATCTTATTTTAAATGGAGTGCCAATAGACGAAACGGGCATTACGGAAAATATCGGTGTTGCCACCAAGGTACACACCCAACCTTATGGCTTCTGGCCGTACAAAATATACGATCCGGGAAATGCGAACGATGGAAAATACATTTATAAGATAGTCCGCCCCATAAAGGTGACAGGGGCAGATCGTTTCCAATTTGGCAACTATTATTCCGCCATCGGGCAGGATATCATCAACAACAATCCAAAAATTGTTAAAAATCCCAATCAGTAATGGATCCTAAAAGCAATATCATGAAAACAGCATATTATTTAATTTTGATCGGCCTCATCGGGTCATTTACCGCCTGTGAAAAAGATAATTTTAACGAACCGGAGTCTTTTTTGACCGGGAGCATCGTTTACAATGGAGTGCCTCTGCAAATGGGAGTGAACGAGGTGGACTTTGAACTTTGGCAGCCCGGATTTGGTAAATTGGGACCGTTGGGGGTAAGCGTACAACAGGATGGCTCCTTTAGTAGCAGACTTATCGACGGGGATTATAAACTGGTGTTCGGGGGCGGGCAAGGTCCTTTTAGGACCAAGGTAGTGGATGCGCAACAATTGGACACCCTTTTTGTTGCGGTGAGGGGAAATACACAAGTGGAGGTAGAGGTTACCCCATATTTTATCTTCAATACCGCAGAAGTCGGTATGAACGGGAATACCGTAGAAGCAAGTTGCCAGTTACAGTCCATAATACAGGAAGCGGTCGTGGAACGGGTGACGTTATATGTAAATACGACGCAGTTCGTATCTAACAGTAATGATTACAATATTGCCCAGGCCAATAGCGGGGATGTTTCAAACTTGGGCAATATTACGGTTTCGGTTGCCCTCCCCGAAATAAGTCCCGCCCAAAATTATGTTTTTGCTCGGATAGGAGTAAAAATTGAGGGAGTGGAGGATATGCTTTTTTCCCCCACGGAAAGATTGACTTTTTAATTTTTTTTTTGAAACCGCAATGGTGCCGACAACAAAGTAACAGAAAGTGATATGGTTATATTTCAATGGGGCCATTTTGGGATGATCCAATGATAAATTGGGACAAAACCGTAGGTAAGTTTAACGGCCGATCTGTTATTTTGCGTGTAGAACTTCTATTGGGGAGAAGCGCTGTGGAATGGGATAAATTCCGCAGTGGATAAATTGGGTATTCGTGAACGTAAAAATACCGGCCCATTCTGGGTATATTGCTCAACGGAATCCAGGTCTAACCTGTGGGAAAAAGAAAATCCTGATAAACCGTTTGCTGTTATACATGATGCCCCGTACACAGGGAAAAAGTAGCTCTTTTGGGCGGGGGAAGGAATTCATGGGCGTAAAAACAGGTATGGCCCAACCAGATTGAGGGCCGAAAAGTAGTACATGAAAACAATTAATAAATATATAAAGTGGCAATGCCCTTAATTACCGAATTATGAAAAGAACATGTTTAATTACAATGCTGCTCTTATCCTTCGGAGCAATTAGATCACAGGAAGACCTACTGGTAAAAAATAAATGGACCCAAGAAAAGGCGGAGGCCTGGTACAAACAGCAGCCATGGTTGAACGGAGCGGATTTTGTGCCCAGTACCGCCATCAACCAATTGGAAATGTGGCAGAAGGAGACCTTCGACCCCGCAACCATTGAAAGGGAGCTGGGATACGCACAGGGAATAGGAATGAACGTAATGCGGGTATACCTACATAGCCTGGCCTACAAACAGGATCCGGAAGGATTTAAAAAACGAATGGAACAATATCTGGATATTTCCAGTAAAAAGAATATTAAGACCATGTTCGTATTCTTTGATGATGTGTGGGCCAAGGAACCCAAAATTGGCAAACAGCCAGAACCGAAGCCAGGGACCCATAATTCTGGATGGGTGCAGGATCCAGGCGATCCGGCCTCCGCTATCGAGTCCAATTTTCCGGCTTTGGAAACTTATGTAAAGGACATTTTAAAGACATTTGCCAACGATCAACGGGTGCTCCTATGGGATCTTTACAACGAGCCGGGCAATGAGGGCAAGGGCAACAAGACATTACCATTATTAAAAAAGGTATTCCAATGGGCGCGGGAAATAAATCCGTCCCAACCTATTTCCGCCGGTCTGTGGGCCTGGCAGTTGGTGGACCTGAACACTTTTCAGGCCCTGAATTCGGATATTGTTACCTATCATAATTATGAAGGACCGGAAGATCACAAACGGATCATAGAACTTCTCAAGACACACGGTAGGCCCCTGATCTGTACGGAATATATGGCAAGGACCCGGAACAGTCGTTTTTCCAATATCATGCCCATGCTGAAAGAAGAAAACGTTGGTGCCATCAACTGGGGACTCGTTAAGGGCAAGAGCAATACCATATACCAGTGGAATACCCCCATTCCCAATGGGGATGAACCGGTAGAATGGTTCCATGATGTCTTTAGAAAGGACGGTACCCCCTATCGTGCCGATGAAGTGGAACTGATAAAAAGAATGAACGGGATAAATTGAAAGCACGGCAAAAAGCAAGAAATCTTGATCTGTTAGTTGTTAGTTAGTTAGTTTTTCATGGGAACTACTGGGCCATTGGGGCCCAGTGGTTTCTTTTTTAAAAACAGATCCATTACAATCGAAAAAATTATATAATGAAAATAAAAATAGCCCGCATCCTGATGATGGTCCTGCTAGGGACGGTCATACTAAACTGTAAGGATATAAAAACGGACAATATGGGGACAGCGAATAAAAAACCGAAGGTTATACGGAACAACCTGGATCCCGCTCATTTCGATACGATCATCAATGGGAAGAAAGTGGGACTGTATTATATTAAAAATACCGGTATTGAGGTTGCCTTTACGAATTATGGGGGACGTATCGTGGGACTTTGGGTACCAGATAAAAATAATAGGACCATAGATATTGTGGTGGGATTTGGTTCCATAAGGGATTATATAAATTCTACCGAACCCTATTTTGGAGCTACCATAGGTAGAGTGGGGAACCGTATTGCCAAAGGTTCGTTTACCCTGGAAGGAACCCAATACAATATCCCGATTAACAATGGGAAAAATTCCCTTCACGGGGGGGAAAAAGGATTTCAGGATGTGGTCTGGGAAGTGGAACGGCCAAACGATCAGAGTTTGATCTTTCGATATACTTCACCCCATATGGAAGAAGGTTTTCCAGGTACCCTGAACGTAGCCGTCACGTATTCGGTTACTGCAGATCGGGAACTGATCATGGAATATAGGGCAACCACCGACAAAACCACTGTGGTAAACCTTACCAACCATGCATTCTTCAATCTGAACGGGGAGGGAAGCGGTACCGTTCTTGACCATACCGTACAATTGTACGCCGATGCCTTTACCCCGGTAGATGAAGGTTTGATACCTACAGGGGAAATAAGACCCGTAAAGGGAACCCCTTTTGACTTTACGACCCCCCATACCATAGGGGAAAGGATCGGCACCGAGGATGTTCAACTAAAAAATGGGGGCGGATATGACCATAATTTTGTGCTGAACGGAACCGAAGTGAACGGGTTATCCAAAGTGGCTACCATAACAGGCGACCGATCTGGAATTGTGATGGATGTACTTTCGGAAGAACCGGGGGTACAGTTTTACAGCGGGAACTTTATGTTGGGGAAAAATACATTTAAATCCGGCGCAACGGACGATTATAGAACTGCCTTTGCCCTTGAGACCCAACATTTTCCAGATGCCCCCAATCGACCCGAATTTCCAAGTATCGTGCTAAGACCGGATCAAACATATACTACCAGGTCCATTTATAGTTTTAAGAACCGAGAATAATAAAAACTTCACTTCTAAAATGAAAAAAAGAGGAATTTTATACCTTTTGATGATGGGTTTTTCCTGTGCATTTGCGCAGAAGAGACAAGCTCCTGCCTATCCTTTGATCACCCATGACCCGTATTTTAGCGTTTGGTCCTTTTCCGATGCCCTGAATGAAACCCCCACCAAACATTGGACCGGGACCGATCAAGCCTTGGTGGGTTTGGTACGGGTAGATGGAGAGGTTTACCGTTTTCTGGGAAAGGAGCCGGAATCCTATAGGGAGGTCCTTCCCACGGCCATGGAATCCGATTACACGGCGCATATTACGGAAACAGACCCAGGTAAGGGCTGGTTTTTGGATACCTATGATGATAAAAGTTGGAAAACCGCCGCTGCCCCTTTCGGTGATATGGGGAATGGGGGGACTACGTGGAAAAGTGGGGATATATGGTACAGAAGAAGTTTTGATCTTAAAGGGGACGCCTTAGGGGAAACCTATCTAAAAATGTTTCATGACGATAATGTGGAAGTATACCTTAATGGCGAGCAAATATACAAATGTGAGTGCTGGACCAATGAGTACAAGTATTATCCATTAACGGGGGCCGTTAAGAAAAAACTGAAAGGGAAAGGTAATATTTTGGCCATCCATGTTAAGAACACTGCGGGCGGTCAGTTTTTGGATGCGGGAATCGTGGAGAAAATCAAACCTAAGTCGGAAACAGCTTTGGCAGAGCAGGTATCACTAAATATATCGGCTTTAAGTACCACCTATAAATTCAAATGTGGGGGTGTGGATCTGCAGGCCACTTTTACCTCCCCATTATTGATGGACACCCTCGATCTGTTGTCCAGGCCCGTTTCCTATGTGTCGATAAAGACTTCCTCGAACGATAAAAAGGAACATGGCGTACAGGTCTATTTTGGGGCTTCCACAGCTCTGGCATCCAATGACCAAGGTCAGTACATGTTGGCCGGGAACGGCACCACGTCCAACTTATCGTACCTAAAGGCCGGCACCAAGGCACAGCCCATTTTGGAAAAAAAAGGCGATAACCTTCGCATCGATTGGGGCCATATGTACGTTGCGGCCTCCAAGGAGGCCAAAGTGGAACAGAACGTGACCTCTATGGAAAGTGCATTTTCATATTTTATGGAAGGTACCGCTCCGAAAATTGCTACAGAGGGAAAACAATTGATGCTAAATACCCTCTTTCCAGAAGAAAAGGTGCTGACCGAAAAGGACCATTTGATTCTACTCGGCTACGATGATCTTTACAGTATACAATATTTTGGCGAAAATTTGCGTCCTTGGTGGAACAACGAGGGAAACAATACTTTGGAGGGGGAATTGGAAAAAGCCATGGCGGACCATACTACCATTCTTGAAAAGTGTGCAGAATTTGATAGGGAAATGCGGCAGGAGGCCATCTCCGTTGGAGGGGAGGAATATGCCAAATTATGTGAAATTGGATATAGGCAGAGCATCGCCGCCCATAAATTGGTAAAGGCACCCGATGGGGAAATCCTCTTTCTCTCAAAGGAAAATTTCAGTAATGGCTGTATCAATACAGTGGATGTTACCTACCCATCGGCACCCCTCTATCTAAAATACAATCCAAACCTGTTAAAGGGAATGTTGAACGGTATATTTTATTACACGGAAAGTGGCAGGTATACCGAACCTTTTGCGGCCCATGATCTGGGCACCTATCCCATTGCGAACGGGGTGGTCTATGGGGAGCCGATGCCGGTGGAGGAATCGGGGAACATGATCATTCTTACGGCAGCGATCGTAAAGGCCGAGGGAAATGCCGCATACGCCAAAAAACATTGGAAAACCCTTACTTTATGGGCAAACTACTTGGCCGAGGAGGGCTTCGATCCTGGAAACCAGTTGTGTACCGACGATTTTGCTGGACACCTTGCCAGAAATGCCAATCTCTCCATAAAGGCAATTGTGGCGATCGGAAGTTACGGGCGTATGGCAAAAGCATTGGGCATGGACGACATAGGGGACAAGTACTTGTCCATGGCAAAGGAAATGGCCTCGAAATGGCAACAACTGGCGGAAAGTGGGGACCATTATGCGCTTACCTTTAACGATAAAGGCACCTGGAGCCAGAAATATAACCTGGTATGGGACAAGGTAATGGGATTGGATATTTTCCCCAAGGAAATATATGGCACCGAAATAGCGTACTACCTAACTAAGCAGAACGCTTATGGACTGCCATTGGACAGTAGATCCGATTATACGAAGTCCGACTGGATCCTTTGGACGGCCACCTTGGCCGATTCAAGGGATACCTTTAAACAGTTCATCGATCCGGTTTACAGATTTGCCATGGAATCCAAGGACAGGGTGCCCATGAGCGACTGGCATTTTACCTTCAGTGGGGATGTAAGGGGTTTTCAGGCCAGAAGTGTGGTGGGAGGTTATTTTATCAAACTCCTGGAACAGGACTGGAATAAGTAAGGGCAGTATTTACACCCTTTGGGGACCGGCAACGTTTTATAAAAGCATCGAAAGGAAGAAATTCCTTTGTTGCTTTTTTTGTTTTTGTAAATGGCCCCACCCGAGATAGGGTTTGATCTTGCTTTCTCCAATAAAGAACAACTTTTCTTTTTTTTCTTTGCAGTACTGGCTCCATATTCTGGGATGGAAGCAAAAAATATTCGCTCGAATGGACCTAAGTGTTGTATTTACTGGGCCTCCCTTAGTTTTGGTATTATACGAAATCGGTAATATTTTAACCTAAATTAACAGTTGTTTAATTTTTATTATGGATTTTTTTTATAAAAACGTAATGCCAATCCAAATTAAATGTTAAATTTACACTCATTAATAAGTGTATTAATCACCTTTCATAATGATCAAGGATTTTTTGGAGTTCAAAAAGTAGGGTTGTTGTGTGCCAATGCGACCATCGTATTTATTTCTCCGCTAAAACTTTTTTCGGAAAAAAGGTTCAACAAAATTAAACAACAACTTAACTCAAAATTCATGGGAAACATTCGATTATTTTTAATGTTGCTGGGGGTGTTCGTGCTACATGGGGCACATGGTCAACAGATTGTTACGGGGGTTATCTCCGATTCCAGTTCCCAACCTTTGCCCGGGGCAACGGTAGTGGTAAAGAACACCAACAAAGGGGCAGTTGCCGATTTTGACGGCGTATACTCCATAGAAGCGGAGAGTGGCGATGTTTTGATTTTTTCCTATATTGGTTTCGACACCCAAGAAATAACGGTAGGGACGTCCACCACTTTAAATGTCTCCTTGGTGGAGGGGAACAAATTGGAAGAAGTGGTGGTAGTGGGATATGGAACCCAAAAACGGGCCACCATTTCTGGAGCGGTGGCCTCGGTACAGGGAGCGGAACTTACCAAGTCGCCTACGGTGAACCTTACGAATTCCCTTTCTGGAAGGGTGGCCGGTCTTTTCGTGCAACAGGCCAGTGCCCAACCAGGGTATGATGATGCCACCATTAGAATCAGGGGTACCAATACCTATAACAATACGGGTGCCTTGGTAGTGGTTGACGGAATCCCTGATAGGGACGGGGGGCTATCCCGGATCAACCCGGCGGACATAGAAAGTATTTCCGTGCTTAAGGATGCCTCAGCGGCCATTTATGGTGCCCGAGCGGCCAACGGGGTCATTTTGGTGACCACAAAACGCGGTAAAAGTGGGAAGCCCAAAATTACCTACTCCTCTATGCAAGGCTGGGCGCAGCCAACGGTCATTCCCAAAATGGCGAACGCCGCTCAATATGCCGAATTGAGAAATGAACTGGAGGTGTACGATCTTCCAGTGGAACAATGGCAAAGTGCTACCGATTCGCAAAGTAATGCTGTATATACAGCCGAGGACATAGAACTTTTTAGAAACGGACAGGATCCTTGGGGGCATCCTGATACCGATTGGTTCGGGGAAACCTTTAAAAGGGGTTCCTCACAGGAAAAACACACCTTGCAACTTAGTGGGGGAAGTGAGAATTTTAACTATTTCAGCTCCTTGGGGTACCTAAAGCAAGATGCCTATTACAAAAATTCGGCTACTGGCTACGAGCAATATGACATACGTATAAACCTTGATGCCAAGATCAGCGATGCCATTACTTTAAAGCTGGGCGTAATGGGAAGGGAAGAACTGCGGTATTTTCCCACGGAACCTGCGGATGCGATCTTTAGAATGTTGACAAGGGGAAGACCTACCGAACCGGCCTATTGGCCCAATGGATTTCCCGGCCCGGATATAGAAAACGGCCAAAATCCAGTGGTCATTACCACCAATGCAACTGGTTATGACCGCGACACGCGTGACTACTTTCAATCAAATGCTACCCTGGATATCAAAATTCCGTGGATAGATGGGTTGTCAGTGCAGACAACGGGGGCCATCGACAAAAGCTTTCTGAACCGAAAGGTATGGAGAACCCCGTGGTTCCTATATTCCTGGGACGGGGTCAACAGGGATGAATCGGGACTTTCGGCAGTTCAGAGAGGACCCGCAGAACCCAATCTAAGACAATTTTCACAGAACCGGCTGAGCATTTTATTGGGTGCCAATCTGCAATATCAAAAATCCTTTGGCGATCATAATTTATTGGTATTGGCGGGTACCAACAAGGAAACAAGGACCTACGAGGGCATGGAGGCCTATAGAAGGTTTTTTATCTCCCCTGTTATCCAAGATCTTTTTGCCGGCGGTAATGATCAGCAATTTAACACAGGTTCCTCTAACAGAGCATCCCGTTTAAATTATTTTGGAAGGGTGGCGTACGATTTCAGTGAAAAATATCTTATGGAGTTCGTGTGGCGTTATGATGGTTCGTACCTCTTCCCGAAAGATACCCGCTATGGTTTTTTTCCTGGCTTTTCCGCAGGCTGGGTCGTAACCAAAGAGTCGTGGTTTGATGATATGGACAGCGATTCTTTTTTGAACCACCTAAAGTTGCGGGGCTCATGGGGGCAGTTGGGGAACGATGCTTTTAACGATGACGAATTTCCCGCCAATCAGTTTCTGGCCAGTTACGGTTTTGGCACCTATGTAATGAGCAATTCCCTCATAACAACCTTGGCCGAATCAACGGTACCAAATCCTGGTATTACATGGGAGGTTGCGACCAACATTAATGTGGGCGTTGACGCCCGCTTCCTAAAGAACAAGATGAACCTGGAATTTGACTGGTTCCTGAACAAAAGAACGGATATCCTTACAACACCGTCGGCCTCGCTGCCTGCCATGTCGGGAATTCTACCTCCACGCCAGAACATTGGGGAGGTAGAAAACAAAGGGTTCGACTTTATTCTGGGTTATAACGATTTTATCGGAGAGGATTTTACCTACGGCATCACTATAAATGCGGGCTATGCCAAGAACAAGATTATCTTTAACGACGAAGCTGAAGGTGCGCCCGAATGGCAAAGGGCTACTGGGCGTATGATTAATGCTCCTTTGGTCTATGGATATGATGGCATATTTGCGACCCAGGACGAGATCGATGCCGAAACCTTGGATTATTCGGGGATTGTCAACAATCTAAGGCCCGGGGACATGAGAATTGTCGATTATGACAATGATGGCCGCATTACTCCTCTTGACCGTTACCGATTGGACAAAAATATATACCCCACATTACAGGGCGGTGTAAACCTGACCGTAGGCTATAAGAATTTTGATTTGAGCATGCTGTTCCAAGGAGCCTGGGGCGGGGAACTCTTTTTTAACTTTAACGAGGCAGGTACCATAGGGAACTATTTGGAAAGGGACTATAACAATCGCTGGTCGGTCAACAACCCTAGCAGTGTACATCCACGAATTACCAACAGGGCCGACCAGTACTTTAGCAACGGCAACACCTATTGGAGGCAGAACACTGATTATGTGCGTTTAAAGAATTTTGAACTGGGCTACAACCTACCTGAGGATTTAACATCCCGTATTGGTCTTAGTGCTTTAAGGTTCTATCTTAACGGGGCGAACTTGTTTACATGGACCGATGCCATATTCGATCCCGAAGGCATAAATACAAGTGGAAGGGACTACGCTGTTTCCAGAATCTTTAGTGCTGGATTTTCTCTATCATTCTAAAAAGAAATACTATGAATATCACAAAATCAATTGTACGAGTGGGAGTTGTCTTGATCTTGGGCTTTGGTACGGCCTGCAACGACGATTTTACCAATATTACGCCCTTAAGCGAAGTTTCCGAGTCCAGTGTGTGGACGGATGCCGGACTTGCGGAGGCCGCCGTTACAGGAATATATCTTGGTTTGGGGCCTGGTGGCCTGGACGAACAGATGTTGGCCTCCCTGTCGGATGAGGCAATTTTCACCCATACAGGTAGGGGTATCAATACAGTGAATGAATCCAGGGCGAACTCGGCTCCCGACGGGACCGGATGGATCCATGCAAACTGGGATTGGAACAATATGTATGCCCACCTTAGGGACGCCAATTTGGCAATTGCCAATTTGACCACCGGAGGCCTTGATGCCGAACTGGTCGACAGGCTATTGGGAGAGGCCTATTTTATGAGGGCCTACTACTACCAGCAATTACTGCGATTTTATGGCGGGGTGCCTTTGCTGGACGAACCTTTGACCTTGGAATCAGACTACAACATTCCGCGTAACACCTATGCCGAATGTGTCGATTTCATTGTTGCCGATTGCGAACGTGCCTTTCAACTGCTCGACGGTAAGGACATGGCATCTGGTCGCGCGAATGCCACCGTGGCCTTGGCGCTGAAGGCTCGGGTATTGCTGTACGCTGCCAGTGATTTTCATGATTTTCCCACAGCATCGGCCAACTCCACCTTATTTGCCAGTTATTCCCATCCTGAACTGATCGGCTATACATCAGGCAGCCAGGCCCAACGTTGGGAACTGGCACGGGACGCTGTCAAAGCGGCGCTCGACTATTCTACCGCGGGTTATAAATTGGGCCTTACGAGCCCGGTTCCCTTTGAGGAAGGAGAGCAAAATTATTTGGATATGTCCTTGGCCCGAAACGGAGGTGAAAATGATATCATTTGGGAGCGGCAGTATGTGGCACAACAAGATCCCGGAAGGCGGATAGGGCTCTTTAACGGTCCAAATGGGTATCAAAACTGGGCCGGGAACACCCCCCTTCAAAACTTGGTGGACGATTATGCCATGATGGATGGTTCCGAATTTGATTGGGACAACCCAGAGCATGCCAGTGCACCCTATGAAAATAGGGAGGCCCGTTTCTATGCCACGGTCCTGTATGATGGTGCCGATTGGAAACCCAGGCCCGCAGCTTCCGCCGATAGGGACCCGGCCAACCAAATACAGACCGGGCAGTATGAGGTTAATGGCTCGGGAACCGTTACAACGCATTTTGGCCTGGACACCCGTCAAAGTCCCATTGAAGATTGGAACGGTACCCGAAGCGGTTATTATTTTAAGAAATTTACCGAGCCAGATCCCACATTTGTGGACCAAACGGATTTTCAGACCATTCCTTGGCCTTTCTTTAGGCAGACAGAACTTGTTTTGAATTATGTGGAGACCCTTTTGGAAACAGGTGAAGAAGGAGAAGCCCTTACTTGGCTCAATCAAATCCGATTTAGGGTCGGCTTACCGGCAATCGTGGCTTCGGGCGATGAACTGGTGGAGGCCTATAGGAATGAAAGACGACTTGAGCTTGCTTTTGAAGAACATCGGTACCATGACGTCCGCCGATGGATGATCGCCCCTACAACAAGTGGGGCACCTGCCGTGGGCATTCAGATTACCGGAACCTTAAAACCAGGGGCCAACGTTTCCATATATAAGTATGATCCTTCAAAATATGACTATTCGTATGTGCCCACCGTGGTAGATCCAGGATTTGAAAATCGTCTTTGGTTGGACAAAACCTATTTTGTACCCATAAGAATTGCGGAAATCAATGCGAATACGGCCTTGGTGCAAAATCCGGGATATGATTAAAGCCACTCTTTTAAATCCCATTAAATGGGTTTAGTTCCCGATGCCCTGCATCGAAGTGGATCAGGTTTCTTCTTTTGAATACTTTTTGGGCTTGCCCAGAGGGGATCGATTTAATAAAGATTCCATCCATTAAAAGGGATGGAATCTTTATTTTTATATACATATGAAAAACACGCCATACCATCATTTAATCTATTGTTCCATTTTACTGGTGCTGTTGACCAGTGGTTGTAAAAGGCAACGTTCAGATGAAGGTTTGACCAGGGAAAATTCCCAGGGAACCCTATTTACCCTATTGTCCTCAAAAGGAACCAAAATTGATTTTCAAAATACCTTAACGGAGGGACTCAACACAAATATATTGATGTACGAGTACTTTTATAACGGCGGGGGAGTGGCCACGGCGGATTTGAACGGTGATGGTCTGATCGATATTTACTTCACATCCAATATGGGTGAAAATAAATTTTATATCAATAGGGGCAACATGCAATTTGAAGATGTTACCTCTATCTCAAAAATTGGGGGGCGATCAGGTCCTTGGAAGACCGGTGTAGCTACGGTGGATATAAATGGCGATGGCAAGATGGATTTGTATCTCTGTTATTCTGGGGCGTTACCGGATAAAAAAAGGGAGAACCAACTATTCATAAACCAAGGGAACAACCCAGAAGGAGTTCCTATCTTTAAAGAGATGGCGGCCAAATGGGGCCTGAACAGTGCTGGATACAGCAATCAGGCCTATTTCCTTGATTTTGATAGGGACAGTGACTTGGACATGATCCTCCTGAACCACAATCCCAAGTCGCTCCCGGTCCTAAACGAAATTGGAAGTGCACAAATGTTGAAACAGGACGATCCCCTAAGGGGCGTGCGGTTGTTTGAGCAAAAAAACGGAAAATTTCTGGACGTCACCGTAGAGGCGGGCATCAATGGTTCTGCCCTTACCTATGGTCTGGGAATTGGTGTCAGTGATTTTAACAATGACGGATGGCCCGATTTCTATGTGTCCAATGATTATGACGTACCTGATTATCTTTATATCAATCAGGGCAACGGCAGTTTTAGGGACGAACTTGGATCACAATTGGGACATAGCAGCCAATTTTCCATGGGAAATGATATGGTGGATATAAACAATGATGGTCTTCAGGATATTTTTACGCTGGATATGCTTCCCGAGGACAACTATCGACAAAAACTCTTGTTGGCACCTGATAATTATGAAAAGTTCGACCTTAATGTGCGTAGCGGGTTTCACCATCAATATATGCGCAACATGTTTCACCTGAACAATGGCGATGATACGTTTAGCGAAATAGGCCAACTGGCGGGCATTTCCAATACGGACTGGAGCTGGGCCCCGCTGATAGCGGATTTTGACAACGATGGACTAAAGGACCTCTATATTACCAATGGGTATTTTCGCGACTATACCAATCGTGATTTTATAAATTATATGGAGGACTATGTGCGGAAAAAGGGAAATATGAAAAGGCAGGATGTGCTGGAAATCATTAAGAATATGCCCGCTTCCGATGTGGTAAACTATGCCTATGCCAACCAAGGGGGCACCAGCTTTGTCCAAGTGAACGGCCAATGGGGCATGGAACATGCTTCCAATAGTAATGGCGCCGCATATGCTGATCTGGATAACGACGGGGACCTGGACCTGGTAGTGAACAACATCAACCAGCCCGCATTTATATATGAAAATAACGCCGCCCAAGAAGGGTCGCATTACCTTCAGGTGAAGCTGGTGGGAGAGGGGCTCAATACTGATGGACTGGGGACGAAAGTGACCCTATATAACAAAGGGGAACAACAAAAATTGGAACAGATGACCAGCCGTGGATATCTTTCCGCCATCTCCCCCATCCTTCATTTTGGATTGGGCAGCTTACAAAAGATAGATTCCCTAAAGGTGGTCTGGAACTCGGGCAAGCAACAGCTCTTAAAACGATTGTCCGTGGATCAGAGGTTGGTACTGGAAGAGAAAAATGCTATTGAAACCCCAAGGGCAAGTACCAAAAGGAAGGGACTATTTCAAGAAATCAAGTCCCCCATATCCCATAAAGACCCAACCAATAATATCAATGATTTTAAAAGACAGTCGTTGCTGATCAACCAATTGTCACGCTCCGGACCCTGTATGGTAAAAGGGGATGTGGACATGGACGGTAGGGAGGATATTTTTATAGGTGGGGCCAAGGGACAACAGGCATCCCTTTTTTTACAACAGGCAAACGGGCGTTTTAAAAAACACGGAGTCCCGGCGTTCGCGGCAGATAGCGAAAGCGAGGATGTGGCCGCTGTGATCTTTGATGCCAATTTGGACGGGCATGCGGATATTTATGTGGCCAGTGGGGGCTATCATGATTTTGCACAGGAGGATGAAAGATTGCAGGACCGGTTGTACCTGGGCAATGGAAATGGAGGTTTTGTAAAGGATATCACGGCACTTCCCCAACTTTTGGGGAGCAAAGGGGCCGTAGCGGTGGCCGATGTAAACGGCGACGGCAGTCCCGATATATTCGTCGGGGGCCGTTTGATACCGGGCCGCTATCCTGAAACACCTAACAGTCACTTGCTGATCAATGATGGAAAGGGCCATTTTGAGGATCGAATAACACAATGGTCGCCCAAACTGAAGGAACTTGGAATGATCACCGATGCCCTCTGGAAAGATTTGGACGGGGACGGCATTCAAGAACTTGTATTGGTAGGCGAATGGATGCCAATCACCGTTTTTAAAAACATCTCCGGTAAACTACAAAACCATTCTCAACTTTATTTTGATAAGCTGTACAAAGGATGGTGGAACACAATTGAAGTTGCGGATTTCAACAACGATGGAAAACCTGATATAATTGCGGGAAATTTAGGCTCCAACACCCAGTTCCAGGTCACGGATAGTGAACCTTTAGAACTTTATTTTAAGGATTTTGATCAAAATGGTTCTGTAGATCCCTTGTTTTGTTATTATATTCAAGGAAAAAGCTATCCTTATATTACAAGAGATGAGCTATTGGGACAGCTTGGAGGTCTACGATCCAAGTACACTAGCTACGAAAGCTATGCGAATGCTACAATAAGGGATATAATTGAGGCCGAAGAATTAAAAAGTGCGGGTCATTTGACTGCAAACCATATGGAGACTACATTGTTTTTAAGTAATGAAAAGCGTGTGCTTAAAGTAATGGATTTGCCCAACAGGGCACAATACGCACCTGTTCATTCGATTGTTGCCTCGGATTTCAATAATGATGGGAACATAGATCTTATTCTTTTTGGGAACAGTAACAATTATAAATTACGAATAGGAAAGTTCGATGCAAATTATGGCACATTATTTATAGGTGAGGGTAATGGAAACTTTAAATATGTAGACCAGCAACAATCTGGATTAAATGTATCAGGTGATGTTAGAAATTCCGAACTAATAGGAAATAGGTTGCTATTGGGAATTAATGAAGGCCTCCTTCGCTCTTATCAAATTTTAAAATAAGCTTTTTCTTTTAAATTCTTTGGAACCCATCGACTATGAGCATATAAATTTTGCCTTATATGAACCAGTTTGGCTAAACATCCCACGTAGGTCAATGGTAGACGGTTAAACAAACCGGATGACAGCTTCTGGTCGGCCATTTAATAAATAAGTATTTCTTAAGGGTTGTTAATATTTTTTATTATATTTAACATGTTTATTCTTATGTAATTAGGACGAAAATACCTATAAAGTTTCATTGTTATTTTATAGGTTCTTTTTAGGGAATGTATCCCGATAAGCATGTTAATTCAATTTGCGAAAGTGTTTTCTAACCATAAAACCTAAAACCATGAAAACAAACTCAAAAATAATTATACCATTTTTAGTCTTGATTTTAGTTTTTTCTTGTACGAAGGATGAAACAGAAAAATTAATTACACCTGAAAGTTCTACGGAATCGCTTCAAGAAGCACCAGAGACTATTGAAGACCTTAATAAAAAGGTTTTCGATTATATTATCAGTTTAGGTGTTAAAGAGGAAGATATAGTTGAATTGCCAGAAGCATATGTGGCTGAGGGAGACATTTTTTTTCGGAAGGATATGGTTGTACCTCCTAATAGAAAGTTAGGAGAGGGTTTGGATGATCATCTATATACGGGGAATTTGGTGACCTATTCCCGTCGCCGTGATATAAGGGTATTTGTCAATTCAAATATGAATACTCAATCTGCTGAAGTGAATGCAGCGATAACGTTATGGAACAATGCGGATTCCCATATCCGCTTCAGAAGAGTCACTTCTAGCCCATATGATATTCTCATTGAAGCGTACAATTTAGGAACTGGCATATGTGGAGCGGCTTATACACCATCTAGTGGAAATCCTGGAAATCCCGTAAGAATCAATATTCCGGAAGTCGATGAAGATAATTTTGCCCAACGTACGGTCAATATTGCCCATGAATTGGGCCATACAATAGGGTTTATGCATACAAATGGCCTAAGTAATAACGGTCCAACAATCGATGTTCCCGGTTGGGCAGGTGCAGATGCGGGATCAATTATGAATGGCTCACAATGCCATGATCTTTCAACAATATTATCAGCTCGAGACATTGGTGCGTTAAGATCTCTATATCCAAATCCCCATCCGACAGCAACTAGTGCGAACATACAGACCGAGTACAATGAATTTAGAATTGCTTGGACAAATACGTGCACTTCATGTAATCATAATGCTATAGAAAACATTGTTAGTTACAGTGGTCATGTTGACAATATGACTTCTTTTGGAGGAGACGTTATTTTATCATCATCGGCTGTTTACTATACTGTCCCGGGAGCAACTCCAAGCCCTAGTTCGGATGGAAATTATATCCAGGCGACGGTAAAAAGAAGATGTGCACACGGTACATTCGCAGCTCAAACCATAACTAGATACAAATCGGGAGGGGTTTGGCAGTAAAAATTAAATCCCATTTAATTGTTTTTATTTCCCAAGCCCTTCTTAGAAGTGGGACAAGGTTTCGTGGAATACCCACCTCATGGAATTGCCGAGGTTGCTGATTCCTTCGTATGTCCAAAAATCGCCCGATAAAATCTAATTTTCCGTGCGATGGTTTTTGAATGCCGGTATCTTAGGGCAATGCCCTTTCTGTCTAATTTCTAGGGGGGTGCTATTTATTGGGCAGCATTAGGGGAAGTGAAGGCCAATTCATTTATAAAAATGGAAGCACTGAAAGTGAAAAAGGGTTAATGGATCATCCCAAAACCTGTATAGGGCACTAGGACTTCAGGTATTTTTATCCCGTTGCCTGTTTGATAGTTCTCCAATATTCCCGCCAAAACCCTTGGCAGGGCCAAAGAACTTCCGTTTAGGGTATGTGCCAGTTGACTCTTGCCCGCTTCGTCCTTAAACCTTAATTTTAACCTATTCGCCTGAAAAGTCTCAAAATTGGATACGGAACTTATTTCCAGCCATCGGTCCTGTGCCGTTGAGAACACCTCAAAGTCATAGGTAAGTGCCGAGGTAAAGCCCATATCCCCCCCGCACAGCCTAAGGATTCTAAAGGGCAGTTTTAGCTCGCGCAGAATATTTTGCACATGTGCTACCATACCTTCCAATGCATTATAGGAATTATCTGGATGTTCCACTCGTACAATCTCTACCTTATCGAACTGGTGCAACCGGTTCAGGCCCCGCACATGGGCACCGTAACTTCCCGCTTCCCTCCTGAAACAGGGGGTATATGCGGTATAACAAATGGGGAAATCCGATTCGTTCAGGATTACGTCCCTAAAAATATTGGTCACCGGTACCTCCGCAGTAGGAATAAGGTATAGGTCGTCCTCGGTCACATGGTACATCTGCCCTTCCTTGTCCGGCAACTGGCCGGTACCATAGCCGGATGCTTCGTTTACCAAATGCGGAACCTGCATCTCCGTATAGCCCGCTTCGGTGTTCTTGTCCAAGAAATAGGCAATAAGGGCGCGTTGTAATCGTGCGCCTTTACCTTTGTAAACGGGAAATCCCGCTCCGGCTATCTTAACGCCCAGTTCAAAGTCGATGATATCGTATTTCTTGGCCAGTTCCCAATGCGGCAGGGCACCATCATGTAGCACAGGGATATCCCCTTCCTTGAATATTTCTTCATTGTCCGTTTCGGAAGTTCCCGCTGGAACTGAATTATGTGGTACGTTGGGAATCTGGTACAACAGGGCCTGAAGGTCCTCTGTGATTTTTATAAGGTCTTCGTTCAACTTTTTGGATTCTTCCTTTAAGTCAGCCGTCCGCTCTTTAAGTGCATTGGCTTCCTGTGCCTGGCCATTTTTAAAAAGGTTCCCTATTTCTTTGGAAAGTTTGTTGGATTCGGCCAAGGTATTGTCCATTTTGGTCTGTAGGGAACGGCGTAGTTCGTCCAGTTCCACCACTTTGTCCAAAAGTGGGGCAGCATTGATATTCCGCTTTTTTAATGCGGTGATCATGTTCTCCTTGTTTTCACGTATAGCCTGTAGCTGCAACATTGTCCTTTTGTTTTTGAAGAGGCAAATTTACGCGATCGTTCTTAATTAGTACGGAATTTTGATTTTTGTTTTTGGAGGGCAGTAATTTGATTGTTCCTCCAGTTTGTCAGGTGGTTCTATGCATCTTCACATCCTTATATGTTGTTTTTCTCCCACTTATTTTATCTTGTATGAGGGTAATATCGCCGGTTGTTTCCAAAATTATCATATCTATGTCATCTAAAGTGGAAATGCCCTGTTTTCTGCTGGCACTATAAATTTCGTCTACCGTGATACGTTCCTTCTTCAGTACCTTTTCCAAAAAGTTACCCTTGTAAAAGATCAATGTGGGACTACTTGTAATAAGGTTTTTAATTGCCTTGACCCGTACCGATAACCATGTTAGGACGAACTGGCAGGCCATGAGCAATATAAAAGCGGTTACACCATCGGCAAGTGAAATATCCTTATTGAGAGAAACACTGGAAAGACTGGACCCTAGCGCAATTGTAACGATAAAATCGAAAGCGTTCATTTTAGAAAGTGTCCTTTTCCCTGAAACCCTTAATAGTACCACCATGGCACAGTATCCCAAAATGGTCAGGCATATTGTCCTTACGATACTCTCCCAATTGTCGAACCATATTTTTTCCATGTCCTTGTTCTTTGATTATGTAATGAACCGATTTTTACAAAGTTGCCTATAATATGAGGTCAGTAATGTCTTTATAGCACAAAAAATAAACGGTAATACTCATTCGGGGAGGGAAATCTTCCATCCAGCGCTGTTTTTGTTCGCCCTTATCGAGGTGCATATTTATTCACAACGTGTAATTTTCCTTATGACATTTGTCATTTTTAAGGAGGTGGTGTTTGACTAGTTTTATGGACTGGTTCTGACCAGAGTAATTAAAAAACATGTGGAGTATGATACCAAAAACAATGAAAGCTGCGGTTGTTCGGGAGTTCGGACAACGTTTGAAGATCGAAGAGGTTGAGGTGAAAAAGCCAGGAAGAAATCAAATCTTGGTAAAAGTAATGGCCAGTGGTGTTTGCCACACGGATTTACATGCCATTGAGGGCGATTGGCCCGTAAAACCCAAAATGCCCTTGATTCCCGGCCACGAAGGCGTAGGTTATATCGTGGCAGTGGGCGAGGGAGTTGCCCATGTAAAGGAAGGGGATGCCGTGGGCGTACCGTGGTTATACAGTGCCTGTGGCCATTGTGAGCATTGTATTACCGGATGGGAGACCCTTTGTGAAACCCAGCAGAACGGGGGATATAGTGTGGATGGGGGGTTTGCGGAGTACGTATTGGCCGATGCCCGTTACGTGGGAAAACTACCCTCCAATGTAAATTTTTTGGAAATCGCACCTATTTTATGTGCGGGCGTTACCGTGTACAAGGGATTGAAGGAAACCGAGACAAAGCCCGGACAATGGGTGGCCATCTCCGGAATTGGAGGGTTGGGACATGTGGCCGTCCAATATGCCAAGGCCATGGGAATGCATGTAGCGGCAATCGATATTGCGGATGACAAACTGGACCTGGCAATAAAATTGGGTGCCGATATTACGGTAAACGCCAAAGAGGTAGATCCAGGAAAATTTTTACAAAAGGAAATTGGTGGTGCCCATGGGGCACTGATCACGGCCGTTTCTCCCATTGCATTCAAACAGGGAATAGAGGTCTTGCGAAGAAAGGGGACGATCGCTTTAAACGGTTTGCCCCCGGGAACGTTCGATTTTCCGATATTTGAGGCCGTTCTAAAACGCATTACCGTAAGAGGATCCATAGTGGGTACGCGACAGGACCTTCAGGAAGCGATCGATTTTGCCACTGAGGGCAAAGTAAGGGCCAATGTGACCGCTGCCAAATTAGAGGACATTAACGAAGTGTTCGACAAAATGAGGAAAGGACAGATAGAGGGACGAATGGTAATCGATATGGCCGGTTAAATTTTCCGTGGAGGTCACGGCCCTGGCCCCTGGCCCTTAAATTTTTTTGTTCCATTGACCACAAGGGAACCCTATCCACTTGTGTTTTCTATTGAACAGGTCATTACAGGTACTCAGATCGAATGGGAGGTTTGATTATTCCGAGGGTAAGATCCAGTCATTATGGGCAAAATGCCTCCACTTGGCAGCAGCCAAGTCTACTTTTGGGTCTATAAAGGTCCTAGCGGGCTTGCCATTGATGCTCACCTTTGATGTGACGTAAACTTCTATGTCCCTACCTATTTGTGCGTTTTCTTTTTTAAGGCGCTGGGCAAATTGCCACATAAAATCGGGATAGGAGGCAATTTTCCTTTTTTGTTTGAAGGTCAGGTAATCGTCCAACCGCACAAATTCCGACTTCCCATTGTCCTTGTCCACAATGCGGAACTGTACCGTTCCCGATCGGCTGCGCAACATCATTCGCCAGCTCATCCGGTGCCCTTCCTCCGTCCATAATACATCGTCCTTAAACAAATGGTGGCGCAGTGGCAAGGCCAATTGTATTACAAAGTAAATTCCCAGAGAGGTCAATAATATACTTTTTACGGGAGGCACGACCACTTTCGTGTCCGTAAAGGGTATTCTTTTAGGGAAGAAGATCCTACGTATGGTTTCAGGTGGGAAGAAAAATACGCTAAAGGCAAGAGACAGAAAGGGAAAGATACCTATCTGGAAGATGATCCCATTAAAGAGATGGAAAAATATGGAAAGGAAAAAAGCGATCTTCCTTGTGGGTCTCCACAGCAATGCGGGAACGACCAACAGATCGAAGATGATGCCACTGATGCCAATAAAGGCATGTACCCAAGGATGTTGCAACAGTTCCCCGACCAACGGATATCCTGCCTTGCTTCGCATAAGTAATTGGATGACCCCGAAATCCAGCCAATCGCCATATAATTTGGCAATGGAGGCATAGGTGTACACAATCAATAATTGTAGAACGATTATCCATTTGATATAACTGGGCATACTGTCCTTTTTAATGAACGGTTTCCTGCGCACATCAAGGGAACGATCGTTATGTGCGGGAAGAAAGATCATCAGAAAGGAAATCAGGATCAAAAGATAGTAGTGGTTATTGTAGGAGGTTTTTTGCATCAGGTATACCGTCGTCCACATTAGGGTAAACGCGATCATACTGGCCCGATATCGATATCCCAAGGCAATAAGGACACCCAGGGTGCCCATGATCGCAAAATAGAAGTACATGCCGTTGCCCTGAAGGGGCTGCAACCATTCAAAACCAATAAAGGTGAAGGTAAACAAAGGTTCCACAAGCGTTCTCCGTACCCATCCGGTAAAAATTGCCCCATAACATTCCAAGGAAATCAGAATTCCGAAGAACACCCTAAAGATCAATAGGGGGGAATTGTCGATACGGGTGAAGAGAAAACGATCCAACATTATTTTGAGAGTATGGAAAGGGAAGTCTGCCTGTCTTTTTCCAATTGTTCCTTCAGGGCTTCCAATGAATTGAACTTGTGTTCGTCCCGGATACGCGAAATGAGGTCCACCTGTATTTCATACCCGTATAGATCCCCGTCAAAATCAAAAAAATGCACTTCCAAACTTTGGTCGGTCCCTGCTACGGTAGGGTTGAAACCAATGTTCATCATCCCGTTAACATGTTTGCCCTTAAGCAGGCTTCTTACCACATATACCCCTGTTTTGGGCACCAATTTATAGGTTTCGGGAATGTGGATATTAGCGGTGGGAAAATTTAATTGCCTTCCCAATCCCCGACCTTTTACTACGTTACCGGTGAGCATATAGGAGTATCCCAAGTAGCTGTTGGCAGTTTCGATATCACCCGCCATAAGGGCGTTCCTAATTTTGGTGGAGCTAACGGAAACATCGTCTATCTCTTGGGCGGGAATCTCCTCAACGCCAAAATTCATGGCATCCCCAAAGGTTTTCAGATCGGAAATATCCGCATTTCTGTTTCTGCCAAAACGGTGGTCGTACCCGATAATTATTTTTTGGGTATTCAATTGGGAGACCAGAATATCCTTTACGAATTCAGTGGCCGTCAAACGGGAAAATTCTTTGGTAAATGGATGGATGATAAGGCAATCAAGCCCGGTCTTTTCCAAGATCTTTATTTTTTCGCCAATGGTATTCAACAATTTTATATCCGAATCCTGCTGCAGTACCATCCGTGGATGGGGAAAGAATGTGAGCACGGTAGCCCTTAATCGCAACATCTTGGCACTGCCCATAAGCCTGTCGAGAATTTTTTTATGCCCGATATGTACCCCATCAAAAGTGCCAATGGTTATGGCCGAAGGATTTTTTTTGTCGTACTGGGAGATGCTTTGGATTGTAATCACAAAATTTAATAATAAAAACTTATTTTTGAAATTGTAACGATCTGTTGATGAACACAAAATTACATCTTGTTTTTTCAATTACCATACTATTTCTCTCCTTTTACGGATCGGCACAATCCAATTATTGGAATAGGGAGTCCAATTCCACATCGGTTTCCACGGGATCTTTGGACAGGTCCACCTTAAAAAAGGCAGCGCTATTTTCCTTGGACACCAAGGAATTCGATGCTGCGCTCCGCAGGGGGCCACAGATGCGCAATTCTTTTTCAACGGTCTATTTCCCTGATGAAAATGGAAATCTCCAAGCCTTTGAGGTCCGTGAAAGATCCATTATGTCCCCCCGACTATCTGATAAATATCCTGAGATAAAGTCTTATGTGGGCAGGGGGAAAAATGTTTTGGGCGACCGTATCCGCTTCAGTGTTTCCCCCTTTGGGATACAGAGCATGATCGTACATGCCAACGGGAAGGGCACCACTTTTATGCAGAAGTCGGCCAAAGATGGGGATGGTTATATAGTGTACAAAAGAAATCCTGCCTCAAAAGCGGACGGGGATTTTATATGTGCCACCACTGGGGCCCTAAGTAAGGGTATTTCTTCGCAATCCCTTAAAATGGTGGACGATGGGGTGCTCAGGAAATTTAGGGTGGCCATTTCTGCTACAGGTGAATATACCCAATACCATGGGGGGACCGAAGTGGGTGCGCTTTCGGCCATTAATGCTACCCTTACAAGGGTAAATGAAGTGATGGAAACCGATTTGGGGGTGAGTCTGCAATTGGTGGACAACAATGACCTTCTTATCTATACTAGTGCCAATAGCGATCCATATAACGGTAATTTAAACGGACAGGTACAAAGTACGCTGACTAGCATTATAGGGGAAGCCAATTACGATTTGGGACATCTTTTTCACAGGGATACCAACAACGGCAATGCAGGGTCCATAGGCTCGGTCTGTGTGGATAATAAGAAGGGAAGTGCCTTTTCCTCTGCTTTGGATCCGGAGGGAGATCTCTACGACCTTGATTTTGTCGCACATGAAATGGGACACCAGTTCGGGGCCAACCATACATGGTCATTTGAATCGGAAGAGGATACTTTTGTGCAGGCAGAACCTGGCAGTGGTACCACCATTATGGGTTATGCCGGAATTTCCGATGCGAACAATGTTGCCTCGAACGGTGATGACTACTATCACTATTACAGTATTTTCCAAATTTCGGAATATCTCGAGACCGTTAGTTGTGCGGAGGTCATCCCAGTGGATAATACCGCCCCTGTGATAACGCCCATTAGGGACTTTATCATACCGAAGTCCACCGCTTTTGTTTTAACGGGAAATGCCTCCGATGTGGACTTGGAGGACGTGCTTACCTATACTTGGGAGCAGATCGATCAGGGGGTGGTCACCAATACTACCTTTGGACCTACCAATCCAAGTGGGGCAAATTTTAGGTCGCAACCTCCAAGTTTGTTGCCCCAAAGATATTTTCCACAGCTTTCCCGGGTACTGGAAGGAGAGCTTACCCAAGAAAATCCTACATTGAACTCTGCCTGGGAGACCGTGTCCGATGTGGAAAGGGATATGAATTTTGCCCTCACCGTCAGGGATAATTCTGCTGGGGGCGGACAGGTCAGTTCAGAACTGTTGACGGTATCGGTGGTAAACGCTGCCGGTCCTTTTGTACTTCTTTCCCAAGCGGAAAATGAAATTTATGAAGCGGGCTCTGTACAGCAAGTGGTGTGGGATGTAGCCAATACCAATAGGGCACCCGTAAATGCCATGACGGTGGACATCCTATTGTCATTGGACGGGGGCCAGACATTTCCGCTGACCCTGGCAACAGAGGTTCCCAATACGGGAACGTATGAGGTGCTGCTTCCGGGTGCCGCCACGGTTGATGCACGGATAATGGTAAAGGCACATGACAATATCTTTTTTGCGGTGAATGCGGACCCCTTTACCATAACTGCCACCGAAATGGTATTAAGGTTCGGCGCTTTGGAATACAGGGTCTGTCAACCCGATGATCTGCTGCTTCCCTTTATGTACGAAACATACCTGGGTTTTAGCGAAGAGGCAACCTTTAGTGTTACGGGACTTCCGCCCGATTTTTCCATCTCACTATCAGAAACGGTTGTAAGTACCAATACATCGGTTGTGTTGACGATCGGTAATACCATTGGGGCGGAACCGGGTTTTTATCCTTTTCAGGTCCGTGCCACCGCCGGCAGCACCATTCAAGAGGTGCCATTGGGCCTGTATGTACAGGATGGGGTTTTTTCTGAGGTTGTTCTGTTGTCGCCTTCCAATAACCAAGGAGACGTCCTTGCCTCATCACAACTGGAATGGGAACAAACCCCAAGTGCGGAATCCTATGGACTGGAAATCTCAGAAGCGGCCGATTTTTCGGCCATTATCGATAGTATCACAACTATTTTTAACAGCTATTCCCTTTCCGCACTGCAACCCGATACCACCTATTATTGGAGGGTGCGGGCCATTAACGAATGTGGGCAGGGCAATTTTGGGGCCCCTTTTAGTTTTACGACCAAGGCCGTTAGCTGTAGCGGTATGGAAGCCCAAGGACTTCCGCTTGCCATTTCCACGGTGGGCACCCCCACCATCACTTCCAAAATCGTCTTTTTGGAGGATTTGCCAGTGGCGGATATAAATGTAAACTTGGATGTTACGCACAGTTATTTGGAAGATCTGGTCATAAGCCTTAGCTCGCCCGCAGGGACCAAAGTGGTATTGTTGTCCAGTTCATGTGGTTCCTTACGAAATATAAATGCCACTTTCGATGATGAGGGGGATGCCTTTGGCTGTGACGGAAATCCAGCTATCAGCGGGGCCATACAGCCCCTTGGGTCATTGGCTGCCTTTAAGGGAGAATCCCTTTTGGGGGAATGGACCTTGGAAATCAAGGATAACCAATTATCTGATGGAGGTTCCCTGAATGACTTTTCCATGGAAGTATGCGTGCAGGGTACTTTTAGGCCAGATGCCGATGGCGATGGGGTTTTTGACGATGGGGACGACCTTTGTCTTGGAACCCCAAAGGGATTGGACGTGGATGTGAACGGATGTGCGGTCTACCGCTTTCCCGCCGATCGTTTTACGGTAGAGGTGGGAAGCGAATCCTGTAGAGACCGGAACAATGGATGGCTTGCTATAGAAGCGACCGAAGCAATGGATTATAATGTGTCCGTCATCGGGAACGGGATCAATGTGGCCGATGAATTTTCGCAATCATATAACCTTGGCTCCATGGGTGCCGGTACCTATGAAGTATGTATAGGCGGAACGTCCGGTACCATCGTCTTTGAGCAATACTGTTTTCAGGTAACGGTCACGCAACCGGACCAACTGAACGTGATTGCCGAACTTTCCACGGTACGGGATCAAATATCGTTACAATTGGGAGGTGGGCATTTGTACAATGTTGAGCTGAACGGGATCGTACGGCAAACTTCGGCAAGCGGAATTTCCCTTCAACTGGAAAGGGGGAACAATGTTCTTAAGGTAAGTACGAACATTGCCTGCCAAGGGAGTTATGAAGAACGGTTTTTTGTGCTGGATGGGCGGCCGATGGTGTTTCCTAATCCCGTAACGGCAACGGCTACACTATTTCTGGGCGCAGATACCGATAATTTACAGCTAGCGATATATACCATTTATGGGCAATTGGTAAGGAGGGAACAACTTGTTGTGGAAGCCAGTGAAGTGGAACTCGATTTTGGGGGAATGTCCCCTGGTGTCTACTTGGTCTCCTATAAGGGCGATTTGATGGAGGGAACCTATAAAGTAATCAAAAAATGAGAAGGATAGCGGTTATAATTGCTTGGGTGCTTGTGGCGGGTTGTGGCAGCAAGGATGGTCCAAAGCCTCCTGGCAGTGTGCAATTGGATTTTCCCTTAAAGGATTCCGAATGTACTACAGGGGTGGATTTGACAGAGACCACAAGTGAAGTGGAATTCAGATGGCAGCCTTCCGAGAATACGGATAGTTATGTGATAAGGGTTACCGATCTGTTGGACAATAATAGCCAAAGTACCACTACGGCCGCCAATTCCATAAAATTTACTTTGGATAAGGGTACTCCTTATTCTTGGTCCGTTACCTCGCAGAATACAGAAGTTACTGAAACGGCCACCAGTGAAATCTGGCGTTTTTACAATGCCGGGAGTGAAAGCAGTTACGCTCCCTTTCCGGCACGCATCAATACTCCTGCCTCTGGGGCATCGGTTTTAAAGGACCTGAACAATGATGTGGAATTATTTTGGTCTGGTGCCGATGTGGATGGGGATATTACCGGTTACGAGATCTACTTTGGTGCAGCTGACCCACCTGGGGAACTGCTTTCCACGGTTTTAGGGGATGATACCACGACAAAGGTCAACGTTGTGTCAAATACGGTCTATTATTGGCGGGTGGTCACCTTTGATGGGGAGGGGAATTCTTCCGATTCCGGTGTCTTTCAATTTAAGGTATTGTAAGGCTAGGTATTGTTGTACATGTTCATGGTGGTATTGATTCCCGCAAGTACAAAAGAAGTAATGAGCTCAGATGATTTTTTCAGTCGTTCGGGCAGTTTTCCTTGCTCTTCTTCGTTCCATTCGCCCAAAACATAGTCCACCTGCCGACCCTTCCCAAAATCGGCACCCACCCCAAAACGGAAGCGATTGTACTGCACCGTCTGTAACACTGCCTGTGTATCCTTTAGGCCGTTATGGCCCCCATCGCTGCCTTTGGTCTTTAGGCGTATGGTGCCAAAGGGCAGGTTGATATCGTCCGTGATAACCAGGAGATTTTCCAAAGGGATGTTCTCCTTTTCCATCCAGTATTTGATGGCTTTTCCGCTTCGGTTCATATAGGTGGAAGGTTTTAGCAGTATGATACTGCGTCCCTTGATTTTAACGACGGCCACATCGCCCAGTTTTTGGGTGGCAAAGGTCAGGTCGTTGGAGGAAGCTAAGGCGTCCACAATTCGAAATCCTATATTGTGTCGGGTATTGGCATATTCAGGCCCAATATTTCCAAGGCCTACCACTAAAAATTTTTTCATGTTATCCGTTTGCCCGGTTAGCGGGCGTTTCTTTAAACTGTTGAATGGCCACCACATAGTCAATATTACTAAATGCCCTAAAAATACAAAAGCATCCCGAAATCTCGGGATGCCCTTCTGTATTTATCCTAGTAAACGATCTATTCGGTCGCTTCAGTGGCTTCCTCATCTTCTCCATCCTCTTCTTCGTCCACAAGAACCGCATTACGTGCAGCTTTGACCTGTACAACGACGGTATTCTCCGGATGAAGGATAGTGAAATCATCATTGAGCAAAGTGGCTACCGATATGTTTCCACCGATCCTTAATTTGGAAATATCCACATTAAAGAAATCGGGAAGGTTTTCGGGAAGCGCCTTAATGGTAAGTTTTCTTTTGCGGAACAACAATCTACCACCGTTGCGCACCCCAGGGGAGTTCCCTACCAGGTTTACGGGGATATCCATGGTAATGACCTTGTCCTTGAACAATTGGTAAAAATCCACATGTAAGATCTTGTCCGTTACCGGGTGGAACTGAATGTCCTGAAGGATGGCATCAAATTTGCCAGCCTCACCCAAATCGATCACAGCGGTATGTGCGTTTGGGGTGTACACCAAGTCTTTGAACGTTAGTTCTTCTGCTGTAAAGTGCAATGGCTTTTCCCCTCCGTATAGTACGCAAGGAACCTTTCCAGCATTACGTAGGGCCTTACTAGCCTTCTTGCCCACGCTTTCTCTTTCTGATCCTTTAATTGTAATCGACTTCATTATATATATTTAATTAATTATTAAATGCTTGTTAAAGGCCCTCCGCCTACATTAAAAACTTGGAACTGATGGAAGTGTTCTGGTGGACACGTTGCATAACATCCGAGAACAGTTCGGCGCAGCTCAGTACCTTTACTTTGTCACTTTCCTTTTTTAGGGGAATGGAATCGGTGACTATAAGTTCCGAAAGCTTTGATTTCTCAATTTTTTCATAGGCATTGCCCGATAACAGGGCATGGGTGGTAATGGCCCTTACACTTATGGCGCCCCTTTCCATCATCAGGTCTGCCGCTTTGGTTAGGGTACCTGCCGTATCCACCATGTCATCTACCAGTACCACATTTTTTCCCTGCACGTCCCCGATCAGCTCCATTATTGATATTACATTGGCCTTTTCCCGTTGTTTGTAACAGATGACCACATCGCATTCCAATGCTTTGGAATAGGCATAGGCCCTTTTAGATCCGCCCATATCTGGGGAGGCAATGGTGAGGTTGTCCAGGTTAAGTCCCTTTAGATAGGGAAGGAACAGGGTAGAGGCGAACAGATGGTCCACCGGTTTTTCAAAGAACCCTTGGATCTGGTCTGCATGCAGGTCCATGGTAATGATGCGCGTTGCCCCGGCCGCTTCCAACATTTTGGCTACCAGCTTGGCCGCAATGGGGACCCTTGGTTTGTCCTTTCTGTCCTGCCGTGCCCAGCCAAAATAAGGCATTACAGCGGTAATATGACGTGCCGAAGCCCTTTTGGCGGCATCCAACATCAGCAACATCTCCATCAGGTTTTCGGAACTAGGGTTGGTGGATCCGATGATAAAGACCCTTGCCCCCCGAACCGATTCCTCGAAGGACGGTTGGAATTCCCCATCGCTATAGCGGGAGAAACTTACCTTTCCAAGATCTGAACCGAAGAATTTTGCAATTTTTTCCGCAAGGGCCGTACTTTGGGTACATGCAAAAATTTTAGGTTCTGGTGCTTGATACTGCATGGGACAAGGTATTGTTAACTGGTTTGATGGACCCTTTGGGTAAATGCGGTGCAAATTTAGAAATTAATTGGGTTGGGATGTTATAAATTGTGGTTTTTTTTATGGCTAAAAGAAAATAATTCCTATTTTTGCAGTCCAAAATTTGCCTTGGTGGCGGAATTGGTAGACGCGCTGGATTCAAAATCCAGTTCTAACGAGTGTGGGTTCGATTCCCACCCAAGGTACAGAAGAACCCCGTAAGCTAATGCTTATGGGGTTTTTTGATTGTACTTATATTTGTAAATCTATAATCTATGGAAGAAAAAAATGGTGCCTCCCGTTCATTTTTGCCATAAACAAAAAAATCCTTACCAAAGTAAGGATCTTATTGTGGTGCCTCCAGGAATCGAACCAGGGACACATGGATTTTCAGTCCATTGCTCTACCAACTGAGCTAAGGCACCATGCCTTTTAAGCGGTTGCAAATATAATTTCAATTTTCCGATATGCAAACAAAAATCGGAAAAAAGCCAATTGTTTTTTTTCGATTGATGATCTTTGCAATATGAACCTCGTAGTCGACGTCGGAAATACCCTTGTTAAATTGGCCGTCTTTGATGGCGGTACGCTACTTTCCAAACGAAAGGTGGTGGTAGGGGGCTTTTGCGCTGAGGTGAAGGATGTCTTTCGGGAATTCCCCGATATTTCACGATCTATCATATCCTCTGTCGGATTTTTGGACAAAAGGCAGTTGGAGGTGATGATGGTTTTTAGTAGGGTTCACCTTCTAAGCCACGATAGTAAAATCCCTTTTAAAAATTCCTATGCCACTCCCCATACCTTGGGGGTAGATAGGATCGCTTTGGCAACCGCTGCTTTTTACCATAACCCAACTGCCAATACCTTGGTGGTGGATGCGGGAACCTGTGTGACCTATGATATGGTAAACGATTTTGGGGAATATCTTGGGGGTGCCATTTCGCCCGGAATCACCATGCGGTATAGGGCGCTTCACGAACATACGTCCAAACTCCCATTACTTGAGCGAAGCGATGTCTTGGATATCATAGGAAATTCTACAGAAAGCTCCATTCACAGTGGGGTAGTGAACGGGATCTGTGCCGAAATAGACGGGGTCATAGACCAATATAAAGAGCGTTTTACAAATTTAACAGTTATTTTAACGGGGGGGGATGCGCAATTTTTGTCAAAACGATTAAAAAATACCATATTTGCGCATCCTGAATTTCTCTTGGAGGGGTTGAACTATTTGCTGGAATACAACAAACAATAAATGATCAAAAAAATTGTAATTGCAATTGTATACTGTACAACTTGTGTAATTTTTGCCCAAAATGGTACAGTTTCCCCTTATTCTTTTGGTATAGGTGATATTAGATCGGTGGGAACCGTGGAAAATCAGATGATGGGAGGTGTCGGTATCTATGCCGATAGCATCCATATAAACCTTCAGAATCCTGCGGCCTATAGTAAATTGGCACTCACAACCTACACGGCCGGTATCTCCAGGCGCGAAATACGACTTAAAACCTATAATGAACAGGAAAACGCCTCGGTTTCCAGTTTGGACTACCTTTCGATCGGATTGCCCTTGGGAAAAGGGTTCGGTATGGGTGTGGGATTAATGCCCTTTACATCCATAGGATATAACCTGCTTTCCGAGAGCGTGGACCCCGAAGGGGCAGAGGTGGTAAATGCCGCATCTGGAGACGGTGGCCTGAACAGGGTCTACCTATCCCTTGGATACCTGCTTTTCAAGGATGTGAGCGTGGGGGCAACGGTGAATTTTGATTTTGGTACCCTTAACAATCAAAGGATCCAGACCATAGAAAATGTGCAATTTGGTACATTGGATAGAAGGGAGTCTTCCGTAAACGGCTTCAATTTTAATTTGTCGGCCAACTATACGCCACTGGTTACGGATAAATATAGGCTACATGCCTTCGTGGGCGTAGCTACCCAATCCAATCTGGTAGCGGAGAACAATCGCACCATTGGTACGTTTTCCCGTGCCACGGGACAGGATGTGGAGGTAGTGGATGTGGACCTGGATGCGCAGAACCTTAGACATACAGAACTAAAGATCCCTACTACCACCTCTTTGGGCCTGGGAATCGGGGAGGATAAAAAATGGTTTATGGGTGCCGAATACGGTTTTCAAAAACTTTCTTCCTTTGAGAACACTTTTGTAAATTCCGAAAATATTATTTTTGAGGACGCCAGTTATTTTGGCTTCGGAGGATTTTTTATCCCTGAATATACTTCTTTTACAAATTACTTTAAAAGAATTACTTACAGGGCTGGAGCACGACTTACGAAGACCGGAATGGTGGTCAATGAAAAGGAGATAAATAACTTTGGCATAACTTTTGGAGTTGGGTTGCCATTGGGCGGTAGTTTCTCAAACCTGAACGTTGGATTTGAATTGGGCAGAAGGGGAACTACGGATGCCGCCTTGGTCGAGGAGAGTTACCTTAAAATAAATCTAGGGCTTTCCCTGAACGATAGGTGGTTCGTCCAAAGGAAGATAAATTAATATTTTTTAGTACATTAACCATATTTTTAAACACACATTAAAATGAAAAAACAACTTTACTTCGCGGCATTTGCGTTCTTAGGGTATGTGGGGATGGTCGGTGCCCAGGCACAGAATCCTGAATGTAACAACAACCTTTCCATATTTGTTGAGCACGCAAAAGTAAAAAATTACGATGCTGCCTACACGCCTTGGAAAATGGTGTACGATAATTGTCCTGACCTTAACTGGGCCACTTTCGCCTATGGGGAACGGATTTTAAAGGATAAGATCGAAAAGGGAAGCGACAAGACCGCTGCCGTAAATGAGCTTATGGCCCTATATGACAACAGTTTGAAATATTTCCCTTCCAAAGTTACCAAGGCTGGAGTGACCACTGATAAGATAATTTTACAGTACGACAATAAATTGGCTTCCGATGAGGAAATATATGAAGGATTGCACAAGGCATTCACAGAGGACAATGCCAACTTTACCAATCCAAAGGCCCTTTATCTTTATTTTTCCAGTTTGGTGGACCTGAATGCCAAGGGAAGCAAGGAATTGGAACTGGTATTTGAGACCTACGATGCGGTTATGGCCAAGATAGACGAGGAAAACGAGAAGTATACCAACGTTATCAACCAGTTGTTGCCCAAAGAGGATGCAGGTACCCTTACCGCCAAGGAACAAAGTCAATTGAAGTCGGCCAATAGCTACTCCGAGACCTATGGTAAGATATCTGAAAGTATCGACACCAAATTGGGGGCATTGGCAAACTGTGAAAACCTGATACCTTTGTACAAAAAGAACTTCGAAGCCAAAAAGGGAGATATCAAATGGGTGAAAAGTGCCGTTGGAAGAATGTTCGCCAAGGAATGTACGGACGACCCTCTTTTCAAGCAATTGTTCGAAGCCCAATTGGCACTTGATCCATCGGCCGAGGCATATATGTACGGGGCTTCATTAAAGTTGAAGTCGGGCGACTCCAAAGGGGCGGTAGCCGATTTTAACAAGGCCCTTGGCCTGGAATCCAACGCCAAGAAAAAGTCCGATATCGCCTATAAGATTGCCACTACCTATGTAAAGAGCAGTAAATCCACGGCAAGGAATTACGCACAGCAGGCGCTGGATGCCAATCCTTCCAACGGAAAGGCATATCTGTTGATCGCCAATCTTTATGCCTCCAGTGCCAATGATTGTGGTACTTCCGCTTTTGAAAAGCGGGCAGTTTACTGGAAAGCTGCCGATATGGCAAGACAGGCTGGAAGGGTCGATCCCGCATTGGGAGGAAGGGCCTCACAGGCTGCCGCCAGCTACGCTGCCAAGGCGCCTTCAAAAGAGGATATCTTCAACTCTGGAATGGCTGGAAAGACTATTTCCTTTAGTTGTTGGGTAGGGGGAAGCGTAAAGGTCCCCAATCTATAAGATGACCGGGAAATCCACAAATAAATCCAAGAGCATTGCCATAGTTTTTTCTATGGCAATGCTTTTTTTATCATGTAAGGATAATTATAAAAGGGTGGGCGATGAGTCGGTGGCGGTCATCTTTCCACAAGGGGTTGCGGAGAACTTTGTGCTGACCTATACCGAGACGGTGGAAGAGGTAGGTAGTGAAGGGGCTGAAGGCTCCAGGGTAATGGCAGTGCTCACAAGTCCCGAAAGTGAGGATTTTGACAATCTTCCCTTCCAGTACCGGACCTTTCCAAAAGGACTGCAATTGGATTTTTATGATGAACAGAACAATAAAAGTATCATAAAATCCGATTATGGCATTATTTATTCCAATACAAATTTAATAGATTTACAGGGAAATGTGGTCATAGAGACCCATGACGGAAAAATATTGGAAACCCCCCAGTTGTACTGGGACAGGAATAACCAATGGATTTTTACACAAGCAAAATTTAAGTATACCAATCCTGAGGAGGGCACCGTAATGGATGGGGAGGGAATGGATTTCAACCAAGATTTTACCTTTCTCAACGCCCATAGGACCTATGGCTTAATGAGTATTAAAGAAGAATGACATGATCAAGATATTAAAATATACGGAATACCTCTATCTGGTGGTGGCCCTTGTATCCATCTACAAAATAGCTTCGCTTTGGACGGTCTCCCCTGAAGAGACCTATATTTTTATTTTTTTTGCCGCAGTATCGTTGGGTATGTTCTTCTTTCGTAGAAATTATAGGAAGAAGTTCGAACAACGTCAGAATGATAACCAAAAATAATATTGGAAACCTCCATAATTATCATCCTTTTTTCATTACTGTTGTCGGCTTTTTTCTCCGGCATGGAAATCGCTTTCATATCGGCCAATAAGATCCATATAGAGATCGAAAAGAAGCAGGAAGGCGTCTTGGCCAAAGTCCTGACAAGGCTTACCAAAAGACCTTCCAAGTTTATTGCTACCATGTTAATTGGCAACAACATTGCCTTGGTGGTCTATGGATTTTTTATGGGCGACCTGTTGATGGCCTGGTTTGGGGGGTTGTATCCTACCGACTATCAAGTGTTGAACCTTATGCTAACCGATTTCAGCTTGGTGTCCCAGACCGTACTGTCGACCCTTGTGATCCTTATTACAGCTGAATTTTTGCCCAAGGTACTGTTTCAAATATATTCCAATACCCTCCTTCGGGTGCTGGCCATACCTGCCTATGTCTTTTATATCTTATTTTCACTCATTTCGGGATTTGTGATCTGGATATCGGACCTTATACTAAGGGTACTTTTTAAAAGTAATGGGGATGAGGTGCAACTGGCCTTTAGCAAAGTGGAACTCGGCGATTATATCACCGAACAAATGGAGACGGTGGAGGAGGCCGATGATATGGATTCCGAGATACAGATTTTTCAGAATGCCCTGGAATTTTCAACTGTTCGGGCACGGGATGTTATGGTACCACGTACCGAGATCACCGCAGTGGAGATTACCGAAAAGCCCAAAAATCTCGTAAAACTCTTCACCCAGACCGGGTTTTCAAAAATCCTGATCTACAAGGATACGATCGATAATATAATAGGTTACGTGCATTCGTACGAACTCTTTAAAAAACCTTCCACCATTAAAAGTGTGCTCCTGCCGGTGGAGTTCGTTCCAGAGACAATGCTGATAAACGATATACTGAACGTTCTCATAAAAAAGCGGAAAAGTATGGCCGTTGTGCTCGATGAATATGGGGGCACTTCCGGTATCATGACCGTAGAGGATATCGTGGAGGAACTTTTTGGTGAAATAGAGGACGAGCACGATACGACGGACCTGCACGAGGAGGAACTGCAAGACGGCACCTATAAATTTTCGGCACGGTTGGAAGTGGACTACCTGAACGAAAACTATAAGTTGGAGCTGCCCGAAAGTGACGAATACGGCACTCTGGGTGGCCTTATTGTAAACGAAACAGGGGAGATTCCCGAAAGGGATTCCGAAATTAAGATCGATAATTTCCTCTTTACCATTTTGGAAGTTTCAAATACCAAAATAGATTTGGTGATATTAAAGGTTCTTGAACCGGATTAGGTGCCTATTTTCCAAAATTTGGCTCCTTTTTGTATCATGGAATGCCCACTGTGCTCGTACTATCATAGAAGTTACATCGTAATATGGTCAAAAAGGAAGCATGTACAGCAATTGGGCACCCCTTTTCTTTGCTATTTATAAAATAAAAATTTTAAATAGATGAAAGAAAATGGTAATTTCGCCAACTGATTTAAAATATTTTACATAATGGCAATATTAGAGAAGATTAGGAAACGAACCACCATCTTGATTTTGATCATAGGGTTGGCACTGTTTGCATTTGTTATTTCAGGTGTATTCAGCAACAATGGTTTTTCCGATGGAAAGGTCGGTTCTTCCGTGGCGGAGGTGAACGGTGAGGAAATCTCTATAGATGAATTCAGGGGCAAGGTGGAGGCCGCATCCAGAAGGTATGGTGCCCAAGCTTCCACAATGCAGATCGTGAACAATGTTTACGATCAGGAAATCCGGAGTGCCGTACTGGGGCAACAACTGGAAGATCTAGGGATAGATATCCAACAGGACCAGATCGTAAACTATATCAGTACAAATCCTTCCTATAACCAAAGTCCGCAGTTCCTGAACGAAAGTGGGATGTTCGATCCCAATAAATTCAGGGGTTTTATAGCCGACCTTAAGACCAATAATCCTGCCCAGTACCAACTTTGGTTGCAGGAGGAAAAGGCCATTGTGCAAATGGCCAAGGAACAGACCTACTTTAACCTGATCAGGGCCGGTGTTGGCGCTACCCTTAAGGAAGGGGAATTGGAATATAAACTTACCAATGACAAGGTAGACCTGCAATATGCCCGTGTTCCTTATACTTCCATCCCTGACAGTACCATTACCGTTTCCAAAAAAGAGATCGCCAATTATATAGATGCCCATAAAAAGGATTTTAAACAGGAACGAGCCAGGGATATTCAGTATGTTTATTTTGAAGAAAAGGCTTCCTTGGATGACGAGAAGGCCATAGAGGGTGAAATCGTGAAACTATTGGATGATACGGTTGAATACAACGACGCCAAGGATATGAACGATACCCTGAGGGGTTTTAGGGGAACAACGGAGTTCGCAGCTTTCTTGGAGCGAAATTCCGATACCCCTTATGATACCATTTATAAGGCTAAAAACCAACTTCCCGCAAAATTTGCGGATACGCTTATGAACCTGCCTGTAGGTGGGATCTATGGACCTTATAGGGATGGTGATTTTTTCAAAATTTCAAGAATGGTGGATAAAAAGGCAAACGGATCCGTTAAGGCAAGCCATATCCTTATTTCCTACACCGGTGCCGAGCGTGCCACGCCCGAAGTTACGAGGACGAAAGAAGAAGCTGAAAAAATGGCCGCCGAAGTCTTAAAGGAGGCAAAGAAAGAAGATGTGGTGTTTGCCGAGCTGGCACGGGAGAAATCCGATGGGCCTTCTGCGACCAATGGGGGAGATCTTGGGTATTTTCAGGAGGGAGCTATGACGGAAAAGTTTAACGACTTCGCCTTTAACAATCCTGTGGGACATGTGGGATTGGTCGAGACCGAATTCGGCTACCATATCGTTAAGGTGGACGACAAAAGGGATATCTATAGAATCGCTACCCTTTCAAGGGAAATTGAGCCTTCGGAACAATCAACCAACGATATGTTTACGAACGCGACCAAATTTGAAATGGAAACCATTGATTCCGATGCCTCATTCCTTGAATTGGCGAAAGCAAATGATTATGTTGTAAGGCCCGTAAAAAAAATCAAGGAAATGGATGAAAACCTTCCTGGCCTGTCAGCCCAAAGAGGTATTGTTCAATGGGCATTTAACGAGGATACCAAAGCAGGGGATATCAAGCGTTTCAATATCAATAACGGGTATGTTATCGTTCAGGTTACCGCGACCTATGCGGATGGGGTAATGTCCCCAGAGGACGCTTCTGCCATAGTACTTCCAAAATTGCGCAAGGAAAAGAAGGCCGAAATGATCATGGAGGCCAATAAGGGCAAATCCATGGAAGCTTTTGCCAAGGATAACAACGTTACACTTTCCACGGCATCCGCAGTTAATATGAAATCGCCCACCATTCCGGGAGCGGGCAAGGAGGCAACCGTGGTAGGGAAGGCCTTCTCTATGGAAGAGGGAAGTACTTCCGGTTTGATCGAAGGGGAAACCGGAATATTCATGGTGAAGGTGACCAAAAAAGTGGAAGCTCCCAAATTGGATAATTATGCCACTTATGCCAATACCTTGCGTACGGCCAATGTGGCAAAGGTAGGCAGTGGCGTCTATAACGCTTTAAAGGAAGAGGCCGAAATAGAAGATAATAGGGCTTTGTTCTATTGATCTTAAAAGGGTCGGATGCTAAAAAAATATAGGGCCGCAAAATCTGCGGCCCTATATTTTTCCACTAAGTAAGATGTTGTGGTTCCCCGCTTATAACCACTAATGTGTTACTTGGTTGTAGGCGAAAGGATCATTTTTTTAAATGGGATGATGGTGTTGTAGCCCAGCTTGTGAAAATAATCCGTCGGATCTTCGGTATGGGCCACCAGTACAAAATCGCCGCCCCATGCCCCCAAGCTTTTAATGCTGCCCTTAAATGAAGGAAAAAGCTTCTTTTTAACGGGTTCCTTGTCCAATGTAATGGACAATAGGGTTTCATGGCGTTCCATTAGGCGCATAAAATTTTCCAGTTCCACTGCTGCCAGCATCTGTTGGGTGATTTCAGAAACGGCGGACAACAGGTTTTCATGTTTTCCCTTCTCTTGCCTATAATGAGCCATTCCTTCCCTACTGTCCTGTTTGCGGTTGAGATAAAGAAAATACAATTGATCGGCAAATGGGGGAGAAAAATCCACTTCCTTCACCACGGGGACCTTGTCCTGTAAACGGTACAACAAGGGCCTATTGTGCCGTGCGCAGGCAATGTCGTATCCACTGCCCGGAAACGAGGCCCATAAAAGTTCAAATGGATCCAATTGCGACCATTGGGCAATATTATTGATCAGGGTGGAAGAGGAGCCAAGCCCCCAGTTTCTGGGGAAGTCCAATTTGGTTTCTATATGGTATCCTTTGCAATCCGTTAAAAATAACGGATTGCGTTCCTGGGCGGCAATTAAGATTTCGGCTAGGGTTTGGGTTATGGAATTTAGCGTGGAAGGGTTTTGGGGCGTGTTGCGCCGCAAGGGAAGATCGAAACTGTGGGCAAACCAGCTGTTTCCTTCATTATCAAGACTGTTCCATTTTAGCTTCGGTTCCTTATTGGACGTTACCTTTAGGCTCTGTCCATATTTTGTGGGAATGGCCAGTCCGGTGGCCCCGTCCAGAATACAGTATTCGGCGCTGATCAACAATTTTCCGTTGCTGTGGAACTCCTTTTCCATTAGCCCCTTCTTAATTCTTGCAATACTTCCACCACCGCACTATGGCTCACGGTGCGTTTTTTAAAATGTTCCACCACGGAGTTCTTTTCATTTTCAGTGGCCCCCAATTGGTTCAGGATGTTCATCAGGTGCATTTTCATATGGCCCTGTTGTATTCCGGTGGTTACCAAGGAACGGACGGCCGCAAAATTCTGTGCTAGGCCGGCAACCGCCACGATCTGCATCAATTCTTTGGCAGAGGGCCGCTGCAGGATTTCCAATGCCAATTTTGACAAGGGATGCAGGCTGGTCAATCCACCCACCGTGCCAAGGGACAGGGGAATTTCCATCCAGAATTTGAACATTCCATCTTCTATGGTCGCTTTCGTAAGGCTGGTATAGGAACCGTCCTTTGCCGCAAAGGCATGGACCCCTGCTTCTACCGCCCTAAAATCGTTGCCGGTGGCAAGTACTACCGCATCGATACCGTTCATGATGCCCTTGTTATGGGTTACCGCCCTATGGGGTTCTATCTGGGCAATGTTCACGGCCCTGACCATTTTTTGTGCGAAGTCGTTCCCGTCGTTCAGTTCCCCAACAGGGCATTCCACTTCGGCCCTCACAAGACAGTTGGGCACATAGTTGGAAAGAATGCTCATTACGATCTCCAAATTTCCTTCGCGCGGCGTAAATTCCCTATGTTCGGAGGCTTCCCTTTTAAGGCTCCCCGCCAGTTGTTCCAAGCAGGAATTTATAAAATTGGCGCCCATGGCATCCAGGGTCTCAAAGGTTACGTGCAGTTGGTAATAGTTTTCCAATAAGGACGATCGGTCCCTGAGTTCCATAGAGGTAATGCCCCCATTGCGTTGTTCCATGTTCTTGGTCAGGGCGGTGGTATCGGCAAGCAATCTGGGCCTTACTTGGGTAAAGAAGGTCTTTAGTTTTTCAAACTTGCCATAATACATAAAATGTACCTGTCCTATCTTTTCAGTGCCCAGGACACGTGTTTTGAAGCCCCCTCTATGCAGCCAAAACTTGGCCGCCTTACTTGCGGCCGCAATCACGGAACTTTCCTCAATGGCCATGGGGATGGCATAGAGTTTTCCGTTGATCAAAAAATTGGGGGCAATGCCAAGGGGCAGATAGAAATTGGTAATGGTATTCTCTATAAACTCATCGTGAAGCCTTTGAAGTTCGGGACTTTGGTTCCAGTAGCGTTTTAGTAGGGTCTTGGCCGTTTCGGGATTACTGGTGTAATTACTTGTGATCCAATCCAGTTTCTGTTCTTTGGTAAGCTTGGAAAATCCCTCTATAGGAACGATCATAGATTATTTGTTTCGAATGCCAAAGATAGTAATAAACCAAATAATTAGTGGCAGGTGCCACCTTGGGCCGATGGCCCTTTAAAAGTTGTTACATTTTATGGGCAAAGTTTAGTTTTCTGTGGAATTATTAGTAAACTTGGAGGTTTTAAAAAATCTTTTGTAGAAATGAACAAATACGCATTGCTCTTACTTTTATTATGCTTTCTCTCCTCTGTGGTCACGGCCCAAAAAAAAGAGGTGTCACTCGCCGAAATCTGGGGCGGGGAATTTTCAACCGAGGGACTGGATGTTTTGCGCTCCCTAAAAAATGGCAAACAATATACCGTTCTCAATTTTAAAAGGGATACCCGAACATCATCCATTGATGTATATGATTATGCTACCTTGGAAAAAGTAGAGACCATTTTAACGTCCGCCGATCTGCCGCAGCTACCCTATTTTACCTCCTATGATTTTAGTAATGATGAATCCAAAATAGTGTTGGCCACTGAAATCGAGCCCATTTTCAGGCATTCTACTTTGGGTATCTATTATTTATATGACAGGATATCCAAGTCTGTCGTTAAGGTTTCGGACCTCAAGATACAGGAACCTACCCTTTCTCCCGATGGCTCGAAGATAACATATGTGTACAAGAACAATATCTACCTTTTCAATGTGGCCGACGGATCTACGTTGCAGCTTACCACGGATGGTGAAAACAATAAGATCATCAACGGGGTAACCGACTGGGTCTATGAAGAAGAATTTTCATTTGTACGGGCCTTTGAATGGAACGCGGACGGCTCCAAAATTGCCTTTATACGGTTTGACGAGACCAATGTTCCCGAGTTTTCCATGGATTTATATGGAACGGACCTCTATCCTTCGAAGCACACCTTTAAATATCCCAAGGCAGGGCAGGAAAATTCAAAGGTTTCGGTACACCTGTACGATCTTGGTTCGGGCGAAATTTCGAAGGTCGATCTTGGGGATGCTTACTATATCCCCCGATTAAAATGGCGAAACGATCCCGCCCTCCTAAGTGTGCAGACCCTTAACCGTCATCAGAATTCCTTAAAATTATGGTCCGTCGATGTTAAAAACAATAATAAGGTATCCCTTTTGTTGGAAGAAACGGATAAGGCATATGTTGATATTTCCGATAATCTGACTTTTTTGGATGATGACAGTTTTATATGGAGCAGCGAACGGGACGGCTACAACCATCTATACCTTTATGGAAGGAACGGGGACTTGAAAAACCAGATTACCCAAGGGAACTGGGAAGTGACCACTTATTACGGGTATGACCGTGCCAAAGATAGGGTCTATTACCAATCTACCCAGAACGGCTCCATCAACAGGGATGTATACCATATTGGCAGTAATGGCAAAAAGGGGAAAAGATTGACCCAAAAGGAGGGACAACATTCGGCCTCTTTCAGTGCGGACCACACCTATTTTATAAACACTTTTTCAAATGCCTCCACTCCCCCCGAATATACCCTGCATAGGGCATCCGATGGTAATAAATTAAAGGATATCAAGGATAATTCGCAACTGCTTGAAAAATTGGAAGGGTATAAGATTGCCAGTAAGGAATTTTCCACTATTTCCATCCATGGAAACGACCTTAATATGTGGATGATCAAACCCATGGACTTTGATCCCGCTAAAAAATACCCGTTGTTGCTGTTCCAGTACAGTGGCCCCGGATCACAGTCCGTAGCCAACAGATGGATGGGGACCAATGATTATTGGTACCAACTACTGGCGGCAGATGGATATATCATAGCGTGCGTTGACGGGAGGGGAACCGGGTTTAAGGGCAGCGACTTTAAAAAGACCACATACCTCAATTTGGTAAAGTATGAAACGGAAGACCAAATAGCCGTGGGAAGGAAACTCAGCGAACTGCCGTATGTTGACGAAGGACGTACAGGAATATGGGGATGGAGTTTTGGGGGCCATATGGCGACCAACTGCATATTAAAGGGGAATGACGTTTTTGAAGTGGCCATCGCCGTGGCCCCCGTTACCTCCTGGAGGTTTTATGACACCATATATACGGAACGGTTTATGAGGACACCTGCGGAAAATGCGGCTGGATACGATGATAATTCACCATTTAACTATCCGGAAATGCTCAAAGGGAAATACCTCTTGGTCCATGGCTCCGGGGACGACAATGTACATGTGCAGAATACCATGAGGATGGTGGAGGCCCTAGTACAGGCCAACAAACAATTCGATTGGGCTATATACCCGGATAAGAACCACGGTATATATGGAGGAAATACAAGGTTGCACCTGTATACCAAAATGACCAATTTTTTAAAGGAAAATCTTTAACACATATACTATGTCTACCATTCCCGGACCTATACCTGAACCCATCCCAGAACCACAGCTCTTTGGTCATCCAAAAGGACTTTTTTACCTGTTCTTTGCCGAATTGTGGGAGCGCTTCAGCTTTTATGGTATGCGTGCCCTGCTTACCCTTTATATGGTACAGGTTATTTTTGAGTCGCTGGTTCAGCGGGATGTGGCCACGGCCGCCGTATACGCCTCCTACGGATCTTTGGTGTACGCTTCCACGGTGGTCGGGGGCAGAATATCGGATAAGTTGCTGGGACTGCGAAAATCGATCTTTCTGGGGGGCATCTTGATGGCCATCGGACATTTTGTACTCGCCATAGAAAACAATATGGCCTTTTTTTTGGCACTTGGACTTATCATTGTCGGCAACGGGTTCTTTAAGCCAAATATTTCCACCTTCGTGGGGTCGCTCTATGCCGATGGGGATGTTAGAAAGGATTCTGGGTTTACGATCTTTTACATGGGCATCAATATTGGGGGATGGATAGCCCCCTTGTTATGTGGATGGCTCGCTTACACCTATGGATGGCACTATGGTTTTGGACTGGCTGGAATAGGAATGCTTGCCGGACTGGTTTTCTTCTGGAGCGGGATCAGGAAAAATGTTTTTGGTGACAAGGGCTTGCCACCTGATCCGGAACTGCTGGAAAAGAAAGTTTTGGGAATTCGCCAAAAGCATTTGTTGCCTTTTTTGGCGGTCATTGCTGCCCCCCTTATCGCTTGGATGCTCTCAGCTTATAAAAACTTAGGGGAGCCGGGAACCTTTCTGGGTGATCAGAACCTGGTGAACCTGCTGTTTAAGTTGATAGGGGTCATCATTTTTATTTATTTGGCGGTCATTATGTACCAAGCCACTTTGGATGAACGGAAAAAACTTTTTGTAGCGGTCCTTATTACATTTTTTATGACCATCTTTTGGGGTTTTCATGAACTGTCGGGAAGTGTCATTACTCTTTTTGCCGCCCGTAACGTTAACCTTTCCATCATGGATGCCGCACAGACCAATTCCCTTAATTCCATGTTCATTATTATTTTGTCCATTCCTATATCGCTTCTATGGGCCTATCTTGCCAAAAAGCGGTTGAACCCCCGTACGCCCTATAAATTTGGACTGGGACTTGTGTTTGCGGGAATCAGTTTTTATGTACTATCGTTAAGCGGTAGTAATGCCGATGCAAATGGAATGGTGCCTTTTGCCTATCTTGTAATCATGTACTTCCTGTTGTCCATTGGGGAACTTTTTATGTCGCCCGTAGGACTCTCCAAAATAACCGATCTTTCCCCCAAACGTATTGTCGCTTTTATGATGGGCGTCTGGTTCCTGGCCTCGGCATACGCATTTCAGGTGGTGGGTTTTATAGGGAAGAAATTGGCAATAGAGAGTACCGATAAGGACGTAGGCGGATTGGAAACCCTTACGGTATACGTGGATGGGTTTTCATTGATCGCCAAATATGCCCTGGGAGCCGGATTGATCGTATTGCTCGTATCGCCCTTTTTAAAGAAGTTGATGGGCAAGGTTCATTGATTTTGTTCACTTATATCGAAAACATACGCCCCTTCGGTGCCGGTGTAATGGAAGGGGACTTTTTGTTCTTGGCAAGTGGCCTGCCACCGATCAATATCAGATCGGTAATTGCTGCCATCGGCAATGATCAGTTTAGGCTGCACCGAATCTATAAAACGTTGAAGGTTTATATTTGGTGATTGGGTCAACAGTACCGTTGTTGGGGACAGTTTTTTTGGGGGATAAATGGCCAAACTGTCCAAAACGTATAAGTGCGCGTTGCCCAAACCATACGCGTGATAGAGCTTTTCCTGTGTCACTGAATCCAATCTTTCACCTGTCACATAATCATTTTTAATACCTTCCACACCTATGGAATTTCGGGTCCATAATGTAAGGTGTGGACCTTTTCGGTACAACAGGATCGAGTTACGTGTACGGTGCAATACCATCGCTTCCTCCAACTTACCCTTTTCTAGGGTGACCCATATCAAATATGTCTGAAATAGGATGGGGAAGACCAACAGTGCCATCCATTTTTTTGCCGAACTTTTGGTCAGCAGGGAAGCAAGGGCCATTACCGCTCCATAGGAAATTATGAGCTGTATGCCATCAAAAGGTATTGAATTGAAAACAAAGTCTTCTTGACTGCCTATCCAGGCAACAGTACGGTTCATCTGTCCTATAAGGGCGTTGTAATAAAGGGCCAACATTGGCGGGAGGGCATTGCACAAGGCAAGGACTATTACCAATATCCCGAATCCCAGAATGCATCCCAAGAAGGGTACTATGGCCAAATTGGAGATAAGGAAAAGACCTGGGAACTGGTGGAAATAATACAGGGCAATGGGAAATACCCCCAACTGTGCCGCAATTCCCACTACCGTTAGTTGCCATCCTTTTTTAAGGAGAAACCATTTGGGTCTCCAAAGTGGCAGTATCAGGGGATAGATCCATATTATGGCAAACACCGCTGCATAACTCATCTGAAAACCGACATGGAACAGCCATAGGGGCCGGAACAGGAGGGTAAAGAATAGGGAAAGTGCCAGAATGTTAAATGTACTGGTGGGCCGGTTCAGGAACATGGCATAGGCTAGAAAGGAAAACATGGTAACGGCCCTTACCACCGAGGCAGACAAGCCCGCGACAAAGGCAAAAGCCCAAAGAATGATTGCAATGATGGGCAGTTTGATCATTCTCCCATACGGTACCATTTCCAAGGGTCGCAATACAAAATGTAGTAATAAAAGGAAAATGCCGATATGCAGGCCCGAAACGGCCAAAATATGCAGCGCGCCCGCTTTTTGATAGTGGGTGCGTACCTCGGATGCAATATCTGAACGATCTCCCAACAATAGTGCCTGTACGATTCCCAATTCTTCCTTCCCAAACGAATTTTTCCGAAGCCCCAGCATTATCCTTTCCCTCAGATCGGCCGCTGTTCCATAGATTGTGGGGGCGTATTCCTTTACGGTATAAAAGTTGTGATGTGGGGCATAAAGCTGTTTGTAAATTCCATTGTCCGACAGAAAGGAGGCGTAATCGAACTGGTGTGGATTGATCCTTATGGGAAGATTTTGGAGGGAGGCGTGCAATTGGATCTCACTGTCCACCCTTAATTTATCCGCTATGGAATCTGAGGGTACTGTTAGGAGAATTTCCCCATGTGTCCTATGTCCGCCAACTTGTAGAACGGTGGCAATATAGCGATCGGCAAATGAATTGGGGGCGAGGGTCCTGTATACCTTTAAATGTAAAAAAGCTGGGTCTTCGGTAATGTGGTGCGTGTAATGGCCCAGCTGGTTTTGGGGTTTTGAAAGCAACATAGTGCATATTCCTATGCCCATGGTGGTTATGGCCGCAAAGATCCCAAATAAAGGCGGCCCTAGATTTATATGTTTGATAAAGGCCCATGAAAGTGCAAGAAAACTGGCAAAAACGAGCATCCAAGCCGTTGAAAGCGGAATATTTAGATATCTGCCGAGAATGATCCCTGCCATAAGGCAGAGGGAAAGTTTTACGGAAATCAATCTAAAAAACACGGGTCGCCTTTACGAATGCACTGTTCCAATATCCCTCCCGCATGGATGATACGATCACTCCCCGTGAGGTGGAGGAATGAATGAACTTGATATCATCGCCATCAATGTCTACCACTAGGCCAACATGGTTAATTCTGTTGTTTCGCCTACCGGTACTGAAAAAGAGCAGGTCCCCTTTGTCCACTTCCTCCAAACGGACCTTTTTTCCCTCTTCTGCCATTTCGGTGGAGGTTCTTGGCAACTGGTAGTTGTGCTCCGCAAAAGAAACGAACATCAGGCCCGAGCAGTCCATCCCCTTTCTGGTGGTGCCCCCATATTTGTAGCGGACCCCCGAATATTCCAATGCGGTATTGATAACCTTATTTGCTTCCCTATTGGAGGTTTTACCGCCCCTTGGAAAAATAGCCGCCCTATCATGGATTAACTCCCTGTCATTGGTCTGCTGCACTTGACCGGAGCCCTCCACGGAAACCCTTCTGTCATTTCTGTTGGTCACCTTTTTTTTTGATGACCCGCAGCCAATTAACAATAGTAACAAAGGAAGGTAAAGGACTTTGGGGCTCATCCAGTAATTATTGTTTTTTTGTTCCAACAGATAAAATTAAGCATTTTTGACAATAAATGAAGCTGCCTTTTCACTCGCACCTATTCCCCCCAGTTTTATTTCAAGTTCATAATAGGCTTCAAAGATCATTTTTCTCTTGGGACCTTCCACAATTTTGGAGAGTTCCGAAATTAGATTTTTGGTGGTAAGGCCATCTTGGATAAGTTCCTTTACCACTTCCCGCCCCAAGATAAGGTTTACCAAGGAAATGTATTTGAGGGTAATGATCCGTTTGGCGATCTGATAGGAGATCCAATTGGCCTTGTAGCATACAACTTGGGGTACTTTTAATAAGGCGGTTTCCAAGGTGGCCGTACCACTTGTTACCAATGCGGCATGGGAAATACTGAGTAGGGCATAGGTTTTGTTGGCCACAAAGTTGACCTGTTCCCTTTTCAGGAAAGGGGCGTAAAATTCCTTTTCCAAACTGGGAGCGCCGGCAATCACAAATTGATAGCCGGGAAAGGAAGGGGCGGCCGAGAGCATCAGGGACAACATTTTTTGTACCTCCTGCTTCCTGCTTCCCGGCAAAAGGGCTATAATCGGTTTGTCCGGGTGCAACTGGTGGGCGGTCCTAAATTCGATATCATCGGTCTTGGCCATGCCCGCAATGGAATCCAAAAGGGGATGTCCTACAAATTCTACGGGATATTGGTGTTTTTGGTAAAAGTCCTTTTCAAAGGGCAAAATGACGTACATGGCATCTATATCCCTTTTAATCCTCTTGATGCGATTTTCCCTTGAGGCCCATATTTGGGGGGAAATGTAATAGTTGGTCTTAATACCCTTTTTTTTGGCCCATTCAGCTATTCGAAGATTAAAACCTGAGAAGTCGATAAAAATCAGGACGTCTGGCCCGAATGCCAGGATGTCCTCTTTGCAGAACCGTATATTTTTAAAGATGCTGCCCAGGTTGCCCACTACCTCCAAAAAACCCATAAAGGCCATTTCCTTATAGTGCTTTGCAAGATCTCCCCCGGCACTTTCCATGAGGTCGCCGCCCCAACAGCGTATTTTTGCTTTAGGATCCTTTTTTTTGAGCGCCTTGATCAAATTGGAGCCGTGAAGGTCGCCAGACGCTTCACCGGCAATGATATAATAGTTCATTTTTTAGTTTTTGGAACAAATAGCAAACAGTTTAATGAGCTTCGAAATAAGGTATGCTAGAACATCTTGTAATAAAGGATGATAAGGGCCGTCAGCAATGTTGCCATCATGACCCCTTTGGCCCTTTGATCGCGTTTAAGCCGTAAAAACCCGAAAAAGGCAAGCAAGTTCAATATGGCACCCAATGCCAATAAGCTACCTATATGTTCCTGTTCCACCGCTGCCCTAAAGGTATCCGCAATGCCAAGCTCCGAAAAGAGCACGATGTATAATAATGTACCCAAGGTGTTCGCAATAATACCCACCGTAAATCCTATGGCCAGTTCTTTTTTATTCATGAAGGTTCCAGTTGTTTATTCGTTGTATGGCGTGATGGGCGGTTAGATCGAATTGGGTGGGCACCACTGAAATATAATCGTTCGCCAATGCCCATTCATCGGTGTCCTCCCCTTTGTCCAGCAGATCGAACTCTCCCGTAAGCCAATAGTAGTCCTTGCCATTGGGACTGGTTCTTTTATCGAATTTTTCCTTCCAATTGGCCCTTGCCTGTCTACAGACCTTGATCCCTTTATACGGTTTTCCGTTTGCTTTGGGGATGTTCACGTTTAGGACCACCCCTTGGGGCATTCCATTTTTTAGGGCTTCCCGTACAATTTTCTTAATATGGCCGGAAGCCGTTTCAAAGTCGGCCTCCCAGTCAAAATCGCATAGGGAGAAACCAATTGCGGGCACCCCTTCTATCCCGGCTTCTATGGCGGCGCTCATGGTTCCCGAATATATGACGTTAATGGAGGAATTGGAACCGTGGTTTATACCGCTTACGCAGATGGCGGGCCTCCTTTTCAACAATTCCTGAAGCGCCATTTTTACGCAGTCGGCCGGGGTGCCGCTACAACTGTATTCTTCCTTGGCCCCTCCCTCCATATCTATGGTAACTTTTTTGATATAAAGTGTATTATCAAGAGTGATGGCATGCCCCATTCCCGATTGTGGGCTATCAGGGGCTACAACGATCACTTCCCCTATTTCTTTCATGAACCGGATCAGTGAGCGGAGGCCCGGTGCCGTTATGCCATCATCATTGGTGACCAGTATCAAAGGTTTGGGCATAAAATGTAATTTATCATGTAAAAATACGTTTTTCATTAGGATATGGACACCTTGGCGTTTAACAAAAAATTAATCGATACGGCACCTTCTGGCACGGTTTTTTCTTTATCTTCGGGAGTCCATCCATATTGTCCGTCATATTTGAAGGAACTGGGTTTTGGGTAATTATCAAAAAAAGGATTAGAAAATGAAAAAGAAATTAGCGTATGTTTTGCTGGTAATGTTGATTGCAGTGGCTTCCTGCAGTTTTACCAACAAATCTTTTGAGACCAATGACAAGGATAAATTACTATTGGACCTTATCACATATGTACTGGAGCAGGGACACTACCAACCCAAGGATATCAATGACGATTTTTCCGCACAGGTCTTCGAGGATTTTTTAGCGGTGATCGATCCCACTAAAAGATATTTTCTGGAAAAGGACATCCAAGAGTTCGAAAAGTATAAATTTCAGATAGACGACCAGATCAAAAATACGGACATCAGTTTTTTCACGATGGTGCACGAACGGTTGATGCAACGGATGTTGGAAGCGAAAGGGCTATACAAGGAAATATTGGATACGCCCTTTGATTATTCTGTTGAGGAGGAAATTGACATAGATTATGACAAGCAGACCTTTGCTGCATCAAAAGCCGATTTAAAGGAGCGATGGAGAAAACAGCTAAAATACGCCACTTTGGGAACTTACGATTCCAAAATGACGGATGGCCAGCAAAAAGAGGATGAAGGTGATGCTTCGGAAGGCGGTGATGAAGCCTTTAAGGAAGATGATCCGGCCTTGAAGCCTTTATCCCCGGAAGATGCGGAAAAGTTGGCAAGGGAGTCCACCAGAAATACCTTGGACGAATTTTACGATTTTGTGGACGACCTGGACAGGGAAGATTGGTTCGTGCAGTATATAAACACCATTGTGGACGAGTTTGATCCGCATACCTATTATTTTCCACCCGAGGACAAGGAACGTTTTGATGAGAGCATGTCCGGAAAATTTGAGGGCATCGGCGCAAGATTACAAAAGAGAAAGGATGAGATTACCATAGTGGAGGTCATCTCGGGAGGTCCTGTTTGGAGGGACAAAAGATTGGAAGTCGGTGATGAAATTTTAAAAGTGGGCCAGAAGGGCGAAGCTCCGGTCAATATCGTGGGCATGCCATTGGATGATGCCATAAAGTTCATTAAGGGCCCCAAGGGCACCGTTGTGGACCTTACCGTTAGGAAAGTGGACGGATCCATAGAAGAGGTATCGCTTACCAGGGACGTAGTGGAGCTGGAAGAATCCTATGTGAAATCGGCCAGTGTTCTTAAGAACGATAAGAAATATGGTCTGATCAATTTGCCTAAATTTTATGTGGATTTTGACGACTATAATGAAAGGAACGCAGCAAGTGATGTGGCCAAAGAGGTAGAAAGGTTAAAAAATGCCGGCGCCGAGGGCCTTATATTGGATCTACGCGATAATGGCGGAGGTTCCCTTAAGACAGTGGTGGAAATGGCCGGACTGTTCATTAAGGACGGGCCAATTGTACAAGTACGTTCTTCGGGACAGCGCAAAGAGGTGTATGATGATAAGGATGAGCGCATACAGTGGGACGGTCCCTTGGTAATCCTTGTGAACGAACTTTCCGCTTCTGCCTCTGAAATATTGGCGGCCGCAATGCAGGACTATAAAAGGGCGGTGGTCATCGGTAGTAAGCAAACGTTTGGAAAGGGCACCGTGCAGAATGTCATACCGTTGGAAAATATTGTGAGGAGCAATGAACATGGCGACCTTGGTGCCATAAAACTAACGACCCAAAAATTTTATAGGATCAATGGAGGCTCCACCCAATTGGAAGGGGTGAAGAGCGATGTAGTGGTTCCGGACAGGTACAGTTACATCGATCTTGGGGAAAGAGATCAACAGAATCCACTTCCATGGGATAAAATTTCACCAGCCGAATACGAAGCTTGGGACGGTTATATAGATTACGAGCAGACCATTGCCAACAGTGCTTCCCGAATGGCCCTCAGTCCACAGATAAAACTCATAGAGGAGAATGCCAAGTGGTTGAAACAGCAGCAGGATGAAAACGTCATTTCCTTAAATTATGACGATTACAAAACGGAAGAGGAAAAGGTAAAGCAGAAATCGCAGTACTTTAAGACCATTAACGAATATTCTTCCAACCTCACCTTTGAGTCCCTATCCTATGAAAAGGAACTTTTCTCCAAAGATGAGATCCTAAAGGAAAAAAGGGAGAGATGGCACGAGGATCTTTCCAAGGATGTATATGTGGAAGAGGCCATAAATGTTTTACAGGATCTAAAAAAGAACAATATCAAGAATACGAAGGTGGCCAGTGTGAAAGGCTAAAAAGTCAAATATTATCATCTGAAAAAGCTCCCTAGGGAGCTTTTTTTATGAGCAATGGTAATCCCGGGAATTTTAACGGTTTTTGTCCAATTGAAGT